>JAABUN010000536.1_pt1 | contig 97343 bp, 86 predicted proteins | sample 5559311 | NCBI WGS metagenome assembly JAABUN01 (sample SAMN10711877, study PRJNA513370) | rock metagenome | isolation source: Antarctica rocks | place: Antarctica: Victoria Land, Siegfried Peak sud | reverse complement strand
GGGCCCGGCGGGGGGGTTGACGGGGGCGTCGGTGTGGGTGCCGGTGTGACCGGTGGGCGGGTTGGTGCTGGCGGCGGGCGCGTCGCTGTGGCTGCCGGTGTGACCGGCGGGCGGGTTGACGGGGGCGTCGGTGTGGGTGCCGGTGTGACCGGTGGGCGGGTTGGTGCTGGCGGCGGGCGTGTCGGTGTGGCTGCCGGTGTGACCGCTGGGCGAGGGGGCCGGTGCGTCGGTGTGGGTGCTGGTGTGCCCGGCGGGCGGGTTGGTGCTGGCGGCGGGGGCGCCGGTGTGACCGCCGGGCGGGTTGGCGGGTGCGTCGGTGTGGGTGCCGGTGTGACCGGCGGGCGTGTTGGTGTGGGCGACCGCGCCGGTGAGCGCGACGGTCCGACCGGACGATGTGTCGGTGTGGGTGCCGCTGTGGCCGGCTGCCTGACCTCCGAGGCCTGCTGCAGCCGAGGAGGCGAGCGAGCCGGCGTGACCTGCAGCTGCGAGCCCGGTTTCGCCGTGTGAGGCGCCGTGGCCCTCCGTCCCCGCGTCGCTGGCCGACTCGAGCTCGCTCCCGCTGCCGCCATCGGAGACGCCGTGGCCCTCCTCGTGACCCGCGGCCGCCAGCTCGACCTGCCCGTCGTCGGGGTGGGACTCGTCATGGCCGGACTCGTCGTGGCCGTCGGCCAGCCCGGCGTCGTGGCCGTCGGCCAGCTCTTCGCCGTGGTCGACGTGGTCGCCGCTGGCCGTCAGTTCGGTTTGCCCGTGGTCGTGGAACGAGCCCGCCTCGGACACGGCGGGCACGGCGAGGAGGGCGACGACCGCTGCGACCACACCGAGGCTCACGTTGGACAACCCGTCGGTCAGCCACTGCCGCTTCGTCGCCGGCACCAGCAAGAGGGCTGTGCCGAGGATGAGGAGGACCTCGAGGGCAGCAACGACGGCGTCGGTGAGTGCGACCGCCTCTACCTCCTGGAAGCCGCCGATGAAGCCGATCCCTGAGGTCCGGTTGAGCACCCAGCCGCCGACGACGGCGGTGTTGATCACAGCTCCCGCCGCAAGGATCCAACGAGCCGGCCTGACGAGGACCAGGCCGGCCCAGCCGACCTGGAGGACGGCGATGACGGTGAAGACCCCGGCGGCCGCACCGTGGCCGCGGTGGGAGTCGATCACCGCTGCGTGGATGAAGCCTGCAGCAGCCGACAGCAGCGCCAGGGCGCCGAGCGCGGCAGGGAGGCTGCGGTCGTCCCGCCCTCGGGAGGTGAGCGGAAGTGGGTCGGTGCTCGTGATCACACTGTGACACTAGGCACGACGGATCTTGCGGCGCCGTTGAAGCCGGCGGGCGAGCTGCGCCCCTGCTCGTCCCGTGCGCGGGGGACGGGGGGGGACGATCGGGCAGCGGTGCTCCCGCACCTTCACCGCAGAGAAGTCGAGGTCAGACCTGGCCCGCACCGCCCAGCTCGGAGAGGGCTGACCCGGTGAGGCGCCACGTGGTCCAGTCGTCCTGGGGGAGGGCGCCGAGCTCGCGGTAGAAGGCGTGCGCCGGCTCGTTCCAGTCGAGGACCGCCCACTCCAGGCGCCGGTAGCCCCGTTCGGCACAGGCCCCGGCCAGCGCAGCGAGAAGCGCTCGGCCGAGGCCAAGGCGCCGGTGGGCCGGGCGCACGAACAGGTCCTCGAGCCAGATGCCGTGCCGTCCCCGCCAGGTCGAGTAGGTCACGAACCAGACAGCCACCCCGGCCACCTCTTCGCCTTCACCGACCAGGGCCACGAGGGCGTGCACACGGGGGTCCGGTGCGAAGAGGGCGGCGGCTAGGTCGTCAGGTGTCGCCTCCACCGCCTGGGGCTCGCGCTCGTAGAGGGCGAGCTCCTCGATGAGGGTGTGGATCGCAGGCACGTCGTCGCGCTCGGCAGGCCTGATCCGCCACATCGTCACGAGGGCAGCGTAGGGATCGGTCCGCCGCACGTCGGCCCTGCGGACGGGGCAGGACATTTGAGACCGCCCGGTACCGTGCACGGGTGCCTCCCCCGGAGCTGCCGTCGGCGTCGGCGCCTCCACCGCCGGCGTCGGGCTTCGTGGTGGCCGTCCACCGCAGCCCTGTCCACGCCGTCTCGAAGGACCCGGAGGGAGACATCACCCTGGTGGTCGGCCACGGCGTGGCGGGGGACGCTCATGCCGGCGTCACGGTGCAGCACCGGTCGCGCGTGCGACGCGGTGAGGTGGGGCCCAACCTCCGGCAGGTGCACCTCCTTCACAGCGAGCTGCACGACGAGCTCGGCGCATCGGGCTTCGACCTCGCGCCGGGCTCGATGGGCGAGAACGTGACCACGAGCGGGATGCCCCTGCTCGACCTGCCGACGGGCACCCGGCTGCACCTCGGCACCGTGGCGGTCGTCGAGGTCACCGGCCTCCGCAACCCGTGCCGGCAGCTCGACCAGCTCGGGTCCGGGCTCATGGCCGCCTGTCTCGACCGGGACGAGAGGGGACGGGTCGTGCGCAAGGCGGGTGTCATGGGGGTCGTCCGCAGCGGCGGGGTCGTGCGTCCGGGCGACCGGATCGACGTCGAGCTCCCACCTGGCACACCCCTCCGGTTGGAACCGGTCTGAGCAGCGTCGAGCCTCCGAACCTGTCACCCGCACGGCAGCCGGTCACGGTGTGGTCGGTCCAGACGGCTGCTCCCTCGGCCGGCGCTGCGCCCTCAGCCGCCTGAGGCGACGAGGTCGGCGCCGGCGGGGGGCGTGGCGTCGTCGGCGCTCTCCCGCCAGCGAGGGGGCAGGGCGACGGCTCGGGGCCCGTTCGTGTGCCCGCGAGGCTGGCGCCGCGCGTGCTCGGGGAACGGGAGGCTCCGGTCGAGCTCCCCTGTCAGCGCCTCGAGCTCGGCGAGCGACGACACCTGGGCCAGCCGGTGGCGGAGGTCGCCGCCGAGCGGGAAGCCGGTGAGGTACCACGACACGTGCTTGCGGAAGTCCCTGATCCCGAAGCACTCGTCCCGGTGGTCGCAGAGGAGGCGGGCGTGGGCGAGCATCGTGTCGAGGACCTGGCCGAGGTCCGGTGGCGTTTGGGGCGCTCGGCCGGCGAAGGCGTCGGTCAGGTCACGGAAGAGCCACGGTCGTCCGAGGCAGCCCCGCCCGACCACGACGCCGTCGCACCCGGTGGCGGCCACCATCGCCAGCGCGTCCGACGCCTCCCAGATGTCGCCGTTGCCGAGCACGGGCACCGACGTGACCGCCTCCTTCAGCTCGCCGATGGCACGCCAGTCAGCGGCTCCCGCGTAGAGCTGCTCGGCCGTCCGGGCGTGCAGCAGCACGGCGGCGGCGCCCTCGGCCTCGGCGGTCCGGCCCGCGTCCAGGAACGTCGTGGTGCGGTCATCGATCCCGATGCGGAGCTTCACCGTGACCGGGACGTCGCCGGCGGCGCCGACGGCCGCAGCCACGATGTGTCGCAGCAGGAGCCCGTGGACGGGGAGCGCGGCCCCACCGCCCTTCCTCGTCACCTTGGCTGCCGGGCATCCGAAGTTGAGGTCGACGTGGTCCACGCCGACCTCGTCCACCAGGTGGCGGACGGCGGCGCCCGTCACCACGGGGTCCACCGTGTAGAGCTGCACGCTCCGGGGGGTCTCCTCGGGGCCGAAGGACACCATCCGCATGGTCCGCTCGTTCGTCTCGAGGAGGGCCCTGGCCATGACCATCTCGCTCACGAACAGCCCACGGCCGTAGCCCCGGCACAGGTGCCGGAAGGCGAAGTTGGTGACACCGGCCATGGGTGCGAGCACGACGGGCGGGTCCACCTCGAGGCGCCCGATGCTCAGGCCCACAGCGACGTCACCCCCACCCCGAGCTCGCACAGCAGGCGGCGCAGCAGCGGGAGGGACAGGCCGATGACGTTGCCGTGGTCACCGTCGATCCCGTCGATGAACGGCGCAGACAGGCCGTCGAGCGTGAACGCGCCGGCCACCCGCATCGGCTCACCCGTGAGGACGTAGGCCTCCACCTCGGCGTCGCTCGGCCCCCCGAACCGCACGGTTGTGGCGGCGGCGTCCGAGGCGGCCGACCCGCTGGCTCCGTCGATGACGCAGTGCCCCGTGTGCAGCACGCCCGAACGACCCCGCATGGCGTGCCAGCGGGCAGTCGCCTCGGCCGGTGACGACGGCTTCCCCAGGGCGGAGCCGTCGAGCGCGAGCATCGAGTCGCACCCGACGACGAGTGCGTCGGGCACCGTCGCAGCCACGGCCTCCGCCTTCCGTCGCGCCAGCTGCAGCACCGCCGAGCGGGGGTCGCCGAGGTCGACGTCGTCCTCATCGACCCCGCTCACGACCACCTCGGGCGCAAACCCTGCACCCCGGAGGAGCGCCAACCGCGCCGGGGACGCCGACGCCAGGACCAGTCGTCGGGCGGGCACCGTCCCATGGTGCCAGCAGCGGCCGGCGCCTCCCTCGCCGCGAGGTCGCAGGAGCGGTCAGACTGCGGCGTGGCCCGCCCGTCGAAGCCCGCCTCGGCGCACCCGGTGCGGACGCCCGTCGAGCAGCCCCGACTCCCGTCTGCGCTCGATGAACGGCGGGACGTCGTGCTGGCACCGGGGACGAACGTCGAGGCCGCCCTCCTCCTGGGTGGCGCCGTGCAGGACGACGAGGCGACGGACGTCGACATCGTCGGCTGCAAGCTCGTCGGACTCGGCCTCACGGCCGCCCGGCTCGAGCGCCTCCGGCTCATGGACGTGGTGCTCGACGGCTGCGAGCTCTCCGCCGCTGCGATCGAGGACGCCAACCTGGTGCGGGTGCGCTTCGAGCGCTGCCGGATGACCGCCGTCTCTCTAGCGGCCCTGCGCGGGCGTGACGTCACCTTCGTCGACTGCAAGCTCGTCGACGCCAACCTCGGCATGGCCGACCTGGCGCACTGCGACCTCCTCGGCTGCGACCTGACTGGGGCCGATCTCAGTGCGGCGCAGGTGATCGGCTGTCGTCTGCTCGGGTGCACGCTCGACCGCTGCCAGCTCTCGAGGGCCACCTTCACCGCCACCGCCCTGCACGGGTCCACCTTCGAGGGCACCCTCGCCGCCGACTCGCTGCGCGGCGCGTCGATCGGCCACGAGCAGCTCGTCGGCCTGGCCCGACCGGTCCTCGCCGCCCTCGGGTTCACCGTCGAGGACGAGCCGCCGGACTGAGCCGCCCGCCGTCGGGGTCAGCCGTTCGGAGCTCCGGCGCACGCCTTCGCCAGGACGTCGCCGGCGGCGTGGATGGCGTCGACCGACGTGATCTGCGGCAGGTTGAAGATCACCTCGTCGAGCCCGGCCGCCACGTAGGCCCGCACCTGCTCGACGGCGCTGGCGTGGGGGCCGATGACCATCGTCGAGGTGTCGGCACCGAGTCCCGTGAGGAAGTCGCGCGTCCCATCCGCCTCGGCCTCCGATGCGGTGACGAACATCGACCCGAGCCGGGTCCGGCGCAGGCTCGACGGCTCTCGCCCGACCTCGCCGCAGTACTCGTCGAGCAGCGCCATCCGTCGGGTCACGTCCTCCGTCGATCCGCTGACGTTGCAGGAGTCGGCCAGCCTGGCCACGTACCTCAGCGTCTTCTGCTCCCCCGAGCCGCCGATCATGATCTCGGGCCCACCGGGCTGGATCGGCGCAGGGACGTTGCGTGCCTCCTTCACCCGGTAGTGGCGCCCCTCGAAGGTGGCGACCTCCTCTCGGAACATCGCCCGCAGCACCTGCACGGCCTCGTCGAGGCGTTCGTAGCGCTCCCGCAGCGGCGGGAACGTCCACCCGAACGCATCGTGCTCCTCCTCGTACCAGGCGGCGCCGATGCCGCAGATGGCACGTCCGCCGGACAGCACGTCGAGCCCCGTCACCTGCTTGGCCAGCATCGCCGGGTTCCGGTAGGTGACCCCGGTGACGAGGGCACCGAGACGGATCCGCTCGGTCATGGCGGCCAAGGCGCCCAGCAGCGTGTAGGCCTCGAACATCGCACCCGTCGGGCCGCCGAGCGGCGGCAGCTGGTGGAAGTGGTCCATCACCCAGAGGGACGAGAAGCCGGCCGCCTCGGCCGCCTCGGCGGCGCTGCGGATCCGGGGCAGCGCCTCAGCCGGCTCGGCTGCCAGCCAGGAGAAGTCGGGGAGCTGGAGCCCGTAGGTCGCCACATGTCACCTCTGCGTCGTCGGTGCCCGATCATTGCCGCCCGTCGGCGCTCCCGCAGGCAAGGGGCGGATCCCACCCGACGCTCGCGTCCGGCGCCGACGTAGCGTCGGCCCATGGGCGCACCTTCGACGCACCACTCGCACGACGACGACCACCTCCCGCCTGCGCAGGTGGTGGAGGTCGCGGACGGCCTCTTCGCCTACGTGCAGCCGGATGGCAGCTGGTGGATCAACAACACGGGCTTCCTCGTCGGGTCGACCGGCGTCGTCGCCATCGACACGTGCTCGACCGAACGCCGCACCCGTGGGCTCCTCGACGCCATCACCGCCGTCTCCGAAAGGCCCATCCGCACGCTCGTCAACACCCACCACCACGGTGACCACACGAACGGCAACTGCCTCCTGCCTGACGCGACCGTGATCGGGCACCGTCGGTGCCGGGAGGGCGTGCTGGCCACCCGGATCGGTGGCCTCGAGGCGATCTTCGGCGAGATCGAGTGGGGGGAGCTCGAGCCGTCGGCGCCCTTCGTCACCTTCGACGAGCGCCTCGACGTGCACGTGGACGACCTGCGGGTTGAGCTCCACCACGTCGGCTCGCCCGCCCACACCACCGGCGACGTCGTGGCCTGGGTGCCGGAGCGCTCGGTGCTCTACGCCGGCGACCTCGTCTTCGACGGCGGCACCCCGTTCGTGCTCATGGGATCGGTGGCGGGGTCGCTGGCCGCCCTCGAGCGGCTCCGGGCCCTCGGCGCCGAGACCATCGTCCCGGGCCACGGCGGCGTGTGCGGGCCCGGGGCCATCGACGCCGTCGTCGGCTACCTCACCTTCGTCCGGGACCTGGCGGCCGATGCCCACGCCGCCGGCTCACCACCGCTCGACGCCGCCCGTCAGGCCGATCTCGGGGCCTACGCCGAGCTCCTCGACGCCGAGCGCATCGTCGGCAACCTCCACCGCGCCTACGCCGAGCTCGACGGTGCGGCCCCCGGTGCGCCCATCGACGTGGTCGCCGCCTTCGGCGACATGGTCGCCTACAACGGCGGCCAGCCCCTCCGCTGCCTCGCCTAGATCAACCGCTCCCGGCCACGGTGTGGCGCACGTCGCCAGGCCCTCGGGGAGGAGAGTGGGTGGACCAGCTCCAGGTGGCGCCAATCGGTCGCGTCCGTGGCTGACGGGACGTCGTGGCGGCCCATCCTCGTCACCGACGACGGTCGGGCCGCCGTCGGCCGCCCACCAGAGGGCATCATCGAGGTGCTCTGACGACGACCACCAGGGTGTCGCCAGGCTCGATCGGCCACTGCGCCGGGGGGGAGACGTGATGGACATCGGCGTGATGCTGTTCCCGACGGACAGGTCGATCGGGCCGGTCGAGCTGGCCAGGGCAGTGGAGGAGCGGGGCCTGCACTCGCTCTACTTCCCCGAGCACACCCACATCCCGGTCACGAGGCGCACGCCCTACCCGGCGGGCGGGGAGCTTCCGGAGGAGTACAAGCGGACGCTCGACCCGTTCCTGGCGCTCACCGCTGCGGCCGTGGTGACGGAGCGCATCCAGCTCGGCACCGGCATCTGCCTCGTCGCCCAGCGAGATCCGATCGTCACCGCCAAGGCCGTCGCCAGCCTCGACGTGCTCTCGGGTGGCAGGTTCGTCTTCGGCATCGGTGTGGGCTGGAACGAGGACGAGATGGCCCACCACGGCGTGGATCCCGCCAGGCGCAGGGCCGTGGCCCGCGAGCACGTCCTCGCCATGAAGGCGCTGTGGACGCAGGACGAGGCCGGCTTCGATGGCGAGCACGTCCAGTTCGAACCCAGCTGGTCGTGGCCCAAGCCGGTGCAGCGCCCCCACCCGCCGATCCTGCTCGGCGGCGCCGGCGGGCCGGTGACCTTCCGCCACGTCATCGAGTACTGCGACGGCTTCATGCCCATCGGCGGGCGGGGCGTCGTGCGGGACCGGATCACCGAGCTGCGTAAGGCGGCGACGGTGGCGGGGCGGGATCCCGACTCGTTGCTCCTCAAGGTCTTCGGGGTCCGCCCCAAGCCGGACACCCTGCGGGACTACGCAGAGGCTGGGGTGGGCGAGGTGATCGTCGGGCTGCCGTCCGCCGACGCCGATGTCGTGCTGCCGCTGCTGGACCGGTGCGCATCGCTCGTAGGCGCCGTGTGACCCGGGTCCCACCGACCTGATCCCGTCGACGCTCGCTGCGGAGGCGCGGCTCAGGTCGGCGGCATCCGCACCACGTGGAGCACGACGGCGTAGTGGCAGGCGCCCGCCACCACCACCATCGTGTGCCAGATCTCGTGGTAGCCGAAGACCCTCGGTCGGGGGTCGGGCCAGCGGTGGGCGAGGACCAGGGCGCCGATGCCGTAGATGGCGCCGCCGACGGCGAGGAGCCCCCACACCCACGCCGGAAGCCTGGTGACGAGCTGGGGCAGCGCCACCACCGCAGCGCAGCCCATGGCCCCGTACAGGAACGAGCCGAGCCAGTGGCTGCCTTCGAAGCGAGCCAGCTTCAAGGCGAAGCCGACCGCCGCCGCCACCCACACCCCGACCAGGAGGGCCCAGCGGGTGGGGCCCTCCAGCACCAGCAGGCAGATCGGCGTGTACGTGCCTGCGATCAGGACGTAGATCGTCCCGTGGTCGATCCTGCGCAGCCAGCGCTGCGACCTGACCGTGCGGCCGAGGCGGTGGTACGCGCTGCTGGCGCCGTACAGCGCCGTGAGGCTGAGGGCGTAGACGAGCGCGCCCGCCGCACTGCGCCCGGGTGAGGCGTTGGCCAGGAGCACCACCCCGGCTGGGAACGACAGCACGAACGCGACGACGTGGATCCGCCCCCGCAGCAGGGGCTTGAACAACCCGTGGACGTCCACCACCAGGCGCTCGGGTGCCTGGAGCCGATCGGGGCGCGGCGGCTCTGCGATGGGCTCGATCGCCCGACGGTAGCGGGAGCCCCTCGGGTCCAGGCAGCGCACCGCGCATCGCCCGGGCCCGGGTCGCGACGGTGTGGGACGCTACGGCAGCACAGCGCGCGCACGAAGGAGGGGCACCGCCATGGCCGTCCGCTACCACACCCTCGTCTACGACAGCATCCGCTGGAAGGGCTTCCGGTTCCGGCCCGACGACATCGTGATCAGCACGCCCCCCAAGTGCGGTACCACCTGGACGCAGATGCTCTGCGCGCTGCTGATCTTCGACTCGACGACCTTCGACCGGCCCCTGGCCCGGATCTCGCCGTGGCTCGACATGCTCACTCGCCCGCTGGGAGACGTCGTCGCCGACCTCGACGCCCAGGAGCATCGCCGCTTCATCAAGACCCACTCCCCGCTCGACGGGCTCCCGTCCGACGAGCGTGTCACCTACCTGTGCGTCGGCCGGGACCCGCGCGACGTCGCCCTCTCGTGGGAGCACCACTGGGGCAACATCGATCAGGAGGTGTTCATGGCGACGCGAGCGGCTGCCGTCGGCCTCGACGACCTGGCCGAGCTGGGATCGCCACCTCCTCCGCCGCCGGAGGATCCCGTCGACCGGTTCTGGGCCTGGGTCAACGGCGACGGGCCCTCGCCCAGCCTCGAGGGGACCCTCCACCACCTCCAGACGTTCTGGGACCGCAGGGATGCGCCGAACGTGACGTTGTTCCACTACGCAGACCTGTCCGCCGACCTCTGCGGTCAGCTCCGGAGGCTCGCCGAGGTGCTGGGCATCGAGCGGTCCGACGGGCGGATCGAGGAGCTCGCCGCTGCGGCGACGTTCGACCGCATGAAGGAGCGGGCGGACCAGCTGGCGCCCAACTCGGACCAGGGCTTCTGGCGGAGCACGGAGGGCTTCTTCCACCACGGCTCGAGCGGGCAGTGGCGCCACCTCGTCGACGATGCCGGGCTCGTCCGCTACGAGGTGCGCGTCGCCGAGCTCGTCCCGCCGGACCTGGCGGCCTGGGCCCACCTCGGCTGGCTCGGTTCGCCTGTGGCGCCGTAGCCCTCGTTCCGGACGCGCGACGAGTGCAGCGTTGGTCCAGCGTCCAGCGTCCAGCGTCCAGGGGCCAGGGGCCAGGGGCCGGTCGGATCGGGTCGGAGCTGGGGGTGGCGGAGGCGGAGGCGGAGGCGGAGGCGGAGGCGCTAGCGTCGGGCCGGGGGCCGGGGGCCGGGGGCTGGGGGCCGGCGGTCGACCTCAGGTCGGAGCGACGCCCGGGGCGGGGATGAGGACGCCCGGGCTGAGGGTGCCGGCGGGGTCGAGCGCCCGCTTGATCGACCGGAACGCCGCCAGCTCGGCCGGCGACCGGCTCAGGTGGAGCCACCTGACCTTGGCCCGACCGATCCCGTGCTCGGCGCCGATGCTCCCGCCGGCCGCAGCCGCGAGGGTGAGCACCAGCGCGTCCACGGCGTCGCCGTCGTGGCCGGGCGCGCCGAGCACGTTCACGTGGAGGTTGCCGTCGAGGACGTGGCCGAACAGGTGGCAGGCGCTCCCCGGGAAGCCCGACTCGACCCCTCGGACCACGTCGTCGGCGAAGGTGGCGAGGGCGGTGAGCGGCAGGCTGACGTCGAGCTTGCGCGGAGGTCCGGCAGCCTGCAGGGCCTCGGTGATCTCCTCCCGGTGCTGCCACAGCCGGGCACGCTCGGAGGGGCGGTCCGACACGGCGGCGTCCAGCACCAGAGGTCCACACCCGGAGACGGCGTCGGCCAGCTCGTCCACCGGTGCCGCCACCCGGTCGCCGCACTCCACCAGCAGGGCGGCGGGCGGGCGGTCGGCGAACGGCGGGGTCAGGCCCCGTTCCCGGGCCACGAGCGCCAGCGTCGGTCCCGTCACGAGCTCGGCCACGTCGAGGCTGTCGAGCCGGTCACGGAGCTCGGCCGCCACCGTCATGGCGTCGGTCACCGAGCCCAGGGCGAGCAGGGCGGTCACTCGCTCCGGGCGAATCGGAACGAGCCGCAGCCGTGCTGCGGTCACCACGCCGAGCGTGCCTTCGCTCCCCACCAGGAGCGACGAGAGGTCGTAGCCGGTGGCGTCCTTGGCCAGGCCGCCCAGGCGTGACACCACGCCGCCATCCGCCAGCACCGCCTCGAGCCCGACCACCTGGTTGCGCATCGTGCCGTGGCGGAGCACCCGCAGGCCCCCGGCGTTGGTGGCGACGAGCCCGCCGACGGTGGCGCTGCCCCTGGCGGCCAGGTCGACGGCCAGCTCGCGGCCGCCGCCGGCGAGGCGCTCCTGGAGGTCGGCCAGCACGACGCCGGCGCCCACGGTCACCTGCCCCGAGAGGCCGTCGACCGGTCCGACGTCGACGAGGCGCCGGAGGCTGAGCACCACCTCGCCGCCCGAGGGCACGCTGCCCCCCACGAGACCGGTGTTGCCCCCTTGGGGGAGGACGGCCACGCCGGCGGCGGCGCAGGCGGACACGACGCCCGACACCTCGGTGGTCGAGCCGGGCCGCACCACTGCGAGTGCCCGGCCTCGCCAACGCCCGGTCCAGTCCACCTCGTAGCCGGCGCAGAGGTCGGCGTCATCGAGCACCTGCGTGGCTCCGACGACGTCCCGCAGCGTGGCGAGCAGCGCCCCGTGTCCCGCCACGTCCCGAGGCTAGGACGGCAGCCGGACGGGGGCGGGAGCCGGGCCGACCGATCAGGCCGCTACGGCGTGGGGACCCACGAGCCGTGGAAGCCGTAGGGGATGCGGACCGGGAGGTGGACGGTGGCCACCGGCGGCCCGGTCACATCCCGTGCGTCGAGCACGACCACGTCGCTGCGGTCGGTGGAGGCGTCGTGCACCGGGGCCAGGAGCCAGCCCTCGTCCTCTGCCGCCGTGGGGCCGGCGGGCACGAACACGGCCTCGCCCGCCGTCCGGCCACGACCGAGGTGGTGCACCTCGCTCGTCCCCGCCACGAGGTCGTTCTTGACGATGCCGGCGGCGTCGAAGGCGTTGCCCCGGGGCAGCTCGACCGCATAGCCGTACCGGTGCCTCCGACCGACGAGGCGCTCGTCGAGCCGGGGGAACTCCTGGGGGCGGTCGTCCAGGCGTGTCTCAGTGACGGTGCCGGCGGCGGGGTCGATCACCCACCGGTCGAGCGTTGGCGCCGTCGGCTCGTCGGGACCGACCGTCGAGGAGGAGAACATCGTGGGGTGGCGCACGACGTCCATGACGATGCGGTCCCCGTCGTCGTAGGCGTTGAGCGGGTGGAAGACGTAGCAGGGCTCGAGGTCCATCCACTGGACGTCGGCGTTGCCGCCGTCGCGTGGCATCACCCCCAGCCGGGTGCCGTTGGACGGCTCCCACCGGAACGGCATGCCGCGACCGAGCAGCTCGGCGTCGAAGATCACCGGCAGGTCCATGAAGACGACCCGTGTGGCGGTCACGCCGAAGTCGTGCATCATCGTCGGCGCAGGGGTTTCGATGACCTCCGTCTGCACGGTGCGCCCGTCGGCGCCGAAGCGGTGGTAGCGCAGGTTGGTCGGCCCGAAGTCGTAGCCGAACGCGAGCAGCTCGCCGGTGACCGGGTCGAGCTTCGGGTGGGCCGTGAAGTTGGTGCCGATGGTGCCGTCGAAGTCGCACTGGCCGACGGTGTCGAGCTCGGGGGTCAGCTCGTAGGGGAGCCCGACCTCGCCGCACGCCAGGATCCGCCCGGCGTGGGCCAGCACGTTGACGGCGCCCGAGCCGCCGATGGTGGCGTCGATCGGTGAGGGCGGCGGTGCCGGGAACGGCCCGCGGGCGGCGAGGTCGGGCGTCCGCACCCACCGGTTGCGGTACCAGGCCGCCCTGCCGCCCCCGAGGCGGAGCCCGTGCACCATCCCGTCGCCGGTGAACCAGTGGTGGGTCGAGGCGTCGACCGGTCCGTAGGGGTTGGGTCCGTCTCGCAGGAGCATGCCCTCGAGCGCCTCGGGCAGGTGGCCCGTGATGGCCAGGTCGAAGGCGGTCGTCTCCTCCGTGACCGGCGCGTAGTTGCCCTCCAGGTAGTGGTTGGTGGTCCGTGCGGCGGTGTCGGTCATCGCTGCCCCCTCGTCGTGGTTGACAGTGTCAAGTAGACAGCGCGTGCTTGACACTGTCAAGAGGGGGGGCAGGATGGGCGTCGTGCCCCGACGAGCCGCATCACCGCCGCACGCCCGGGACCTCCGCAGGGCGTTGCTCGACGCCGCCGCCGAGCTGGTCGCCGAGCAGGGGCCGGGAGGCGTGAGCCTGCGGGAGATCGCCCGCCGCTGCGGCGTGTCGCACGCCGCGCCGGCCCACCACTTCGGCGACCGCCCCGGCCTGTTGGCTGCACTCGCCGCCGAGGGGTTCCGGGGGCTGGCCGCTGCCCTCACCGAGGTCGAGGCGGGAAATGCCCGCGAGCGCCTCGAGGCGCAGGGCCGGGCGTACGTGGTCTACGCCACGGCGACGCCGGGGCGCTTCTCGGTCATGTTCCGACCTGAGCTGCTCGACCAGTCCGACCCGGAGCTCAACGGGGCTCGCGACGCCGCCTTCGGCGTCCTGGACCGATCGGTGGGAGATGCGCAGGCCGAGGGGTGGGCGCCGGCCGTCGACCACGATGCCGCAGTGGTGGCGGCGTGGGCCGGTGTGCACGGTCTCGCCACCCTCTGGCTGGACGGCGCCCTCCCCCCGCACCTGGCCGCGGGTCAGGTCGACGAGCTCGCCGCAGCGGTCACCGCCTTCATCGGCTCCTCGGGCAGCGCCCTTCGGGCGTGAGCCCTCTGGACCCGAGCCGCGGTCGGGCTCAGGCCGGGTCGAGGCGCGAGATGCTGCCGCCGATGGAGATGACATAGACCTCTCCGTCCACGTCCTCGGCGAAGGAGACGAGCGTGCCCGGGTCGACGCCGACGCCGAGGTCGACCCGGTCGCCGGCTGAGGTCCCGTCTGTCGGCAGCGCCCACACCTCGGCGGTGGCGAGGTCGCCGAAGAGGTACGCGCCCTGGAGGCCGGGGATGGCGGCACCCCGGTAGACCATGCCGCCGGTGATCGAGATCCCCTCGTCGTGGCGGTACTCGTAGACGGGGGGCACGGCGTCGACAGGCGCCTCGCCCTCGAAGGGCGCCGTCCCCTCGAGGCGGTTCCAGCCGAGGTTGGCGCCGAGGATCCCGGCCTGCGGGAGCGCGGTGACCTCCTCCACCTCGTTCTGGCCGACGTCGCCGATCCACAGCGCCCCCGTCGTCCGGTCGAAGCTGAAGCGCCACGGGTTGCGCAACCCGGTCACGGCGATCTCGCCACGCCCGCCGCCGGCAGCGAAGGGGTTGTCACCGGGGACGCCGTAGGGGTCTTCGCCCTGGGCAACAGGGTCAATCCGCAGGATCTTGCCGAGCAGGGTCTCGGGGTCCTGTGCCCGGTCCTCGGGGTCGCCCGCCGAACCCCCGTCCCCGAGGCCGTACCAGAGCAGGCCGTCGGGTCCGAAGAGGACGTGGCCGCCGTTGTGGTTGGCGAAGGGCTGCGGCTGGGCCAGCACCTCCCGGCGGCTCCCCTCGTCGACCTCACCGTCGGCGACGGCCCACTCGTGGAGGCGGCTGTCTCCGTCGCGGTTCGTGTAGCTGAGGTAGAGCCGGCTGCCGTCGGGGCTGAAGGTGCCGCCGAGGAGCCCCCGCTCCCCCTCGGCGACGGTGTCGGAGCTGATGTCGACAAGAGGCTCCTCGGCGACGCCCCCGTCGGTCACGGCCCGCACGGTGCCCGCCCGCTCGACCACGAACAGCCCACCGGTGTCCGGCTGCGCGATGAGGGCCACGGGCTGCTCTGCCACGGCCACCTCGGTGAGACGCACCTGCACCTCCTCGAGCGAGGCTGCCGTCGCCGCAGCGGCCGTCGTCGGCGGCACCTCCTCGTCGGGCGCCGTCCCGTCGGGCGACGTCCCGCCGGGGTCCCCGTTGGTGGGCGCCCCGGTGGCGGGCGGTGCGACGGTCTCGTCGGGCTGCGCCGTGGCCATTCCCTCGCCGCCCCCACCCCCGCAGGCGGCGGCGGTGCCGGCGAGGAGGACGAGGGCGATGGCACGGCGGAAGGTCATCGGGCAGGTCTTCGTGGCGGGGCCGTTCACCGGATCACCCGGATGAGGCCCTCCTGCACGACCGAGACCGCCAGCTTCCCGTCGGAGGTGAAGATCGAACCTCGGGCGAGACCGCGGGCGTGGGAACCCGACGGCGTGTCGAGGTCGTACAGGAGCCAGTCGTCGGCTCGGAAGCCCCGGTGGAACCACATCGCATGGTCGAGGCTCGCCATCATCAGCTTCCCTCCCTCCCAGCTGAGGCCGTGGGGGAGCACGGTGGTGTCGAGCAGGGTCATGTCGCTCGCGTAGGTGACGATGCAGGCGTGCAGCACGGGGTCGTCCGGCAGCACGCCGTCGGCCCGGAGCCACACCGTCTGGCCGTAGCGGGTCTCGCCGACCTCCTGGCCCGTGCGGTCGAACCGGGCCGGTTCGACGTGACGGGTGTCGATCGGCCTCGGACGCTTCATCCACTCGCCCAGCTCCGAGGTGTGGGAGGCGTAGCGCTCGGCGAACGTCGGCAGGCTCTCCGCCGCCGGCACCTGCGGCATCTCGGCCTGGTGGTCCAAGCCCTCCTCGACCGTGTGGAACGAGGCCTGCAGGTTGAAGATGGCCTTGCCGTGCTGGATGGCCACCACCCGTCGAGTGGTGAACGAGCGCCCGTCCCGTATCCGGTCCACCTCGTAGAGGATCGGCACCAGAGGGTCGCCGGGGCGGAGGAAGTAGGCGTGGAGCGAGTGCACCCGTCGGTCCGACCCCACCGTGCGGGCGGCCGCCACGAGGGCCTGGCCCGCCACCTGCCCCCCGAACACTCGTTGACGGTCGTCGTCCGGGCTGATGCCGCGGAAGATGTTGACCTCGATTGGTTCGAGGTCGAGGATCTCGACCAGGTCGTCGAGCGCGGTGGTCACCGCACCATCCTCGCACCTGGGTTTGCAGGGGCCGTCTGCGCACGGAGCGTCCTCGCCGGATGAAGGCGCTGGGGACCTGCAGGCCACGGTCGGTGCGTTCGACGGCGGCTGGCTCCGCGGTCGCACAGCGTGACGCCCGTGGCCGGGTTCCCGACGATCCGTGAGGACGTCGGATGGCCTCTGCGAGGTGGAGCCGGTACCCTCACCCGAATGTCGGTGACCACCCCCCTCTCGACTGCGCGAGCGACCTTCGACAAGCGCCCGGTCCGCTACGCCATGGTGTCGGTCGTCGCCGTGGTCACGAGCCAGATGGTGCTGCTCTTCACCAACGGCGTCCTCGGGTGGTCGGCCGTCCTGTCGAACGTCACCGCCGTGATGCTCGGCTCCATCCCCTCGTACGTGCTCAACCGGGCCTGGGTGTGGGGCAAGAGCGGGAAGAGCCACTTCTGGCGAGAGGTCGTGCCCTTCTGGGCCCTCGCGCTGCTGGGCCTGGGCTTCTCCACCCTGCTGGTCGCCATCGCCCACGAGTGGAACGACGCGACCTGGGTCGTCAGCGCAGCCAACCTGGTGGCCTTCGGCATCCTGTGGGTGGCGAAGTACCTGCTCCTCGACGCCCTGCTGTTCAGGGTGGCGCCGAGCGACGTCGTCCCCGCCGACCTCGCCGTCTGAGACTCGCCCCCCTACCAGCACTGTCACGTGTGGCGCCGGCCGTAGCCTTCTCTGCCGTGGAACCGAGCCTGCTCGAGCGTGCCGAGGCAGCCAAGGGCTTCATGCCGCCCGACGAGGGCCTGGCCCTCCACCGGGCAGGCCTGGCCGCGACCGCCGCGGTGCCGGGCGCACCGCTGGTCGAGATCGGCAGCTGGTGCGGCAAGTCCGCCATCTACCTCGGCGCCGCGGCCCGCGAGGGCGGCACGGTGCTCCTGGCGGTGGACCACCACCGTGGGTCCGAGGAGAACCAGCCGGGATGGGAGTGGCACGACCCCTCGCTCGTCGACCCGGTGGTCGGCCTCACCGACACGCTGCCCACGTTCCGCCGCACGATCTGGGAGGCCGGCCTCGAGCCTGACATCGTGGCGGTGGTGGCGTCGTCACCGGTGGCGGCGGCGTTCGTGACGGGGCCGGTCGCACTCGTCTTCGTCGACGGCGGCCACGGAGCCGAGCCTGCCCACGCCGACTACGACGCCTGGTCACCCAAGGTGGCGGTCGGCGGTCTGCTCACCATCCACGACGTCTTCCCCGACCCGGCCGATGGCGGGCGGCCCCCCTACGAGGTGTACCTGCGGGCGCTCGCCGACGGCTTCCTCGAGGACTCCGCCACCGGGTCCCTGCGGGTGCTGCGGCGTGAGCGGTAGCCAACGGGCAGGTGGCCCGACGGTGGCGGGCGACCACGGGTGGGGGGCCCCTGTGGTGCTGCCGATGAGGCGCAACACCTTCTCGACCCCCGCCCTCGTCGTCGCTGCATCCCTGCTCGTCGCCCTCCCCGTTGCCGTGGCCGTCGCCATCGCCGTCACCGTGCTGCGGGCCGGCTCCACCGTCGCTGGTGTGGCCGTGGGCCTGGTGGTGCCGCTCGCGCTGGTCGGGTTCGCCGCGGGCGTCGCCCGGCCCCTGGTCGCCGGGCGTCGTGTCACGCTCGTGCTGCGGCCCGATGCGCTGGTCCTCGCCGACCGGGGCCTGTTCCGGGCGGCCGAGGCCATCCCCAGGCAGGCGGTCGCCGCCGCCTGGATCGGCCCGGCGGTCGACCACTGGCTGAGCTCTCGGGACCCGGCCGAGGAGGTCGGCCTGGCGCCCGACGACGAGCCGGTCGACCTGCTCCTCGTGTTCGAGGACCTCGTCGTGCTCGACCACTCCCGTCGCAAGGTCTCCCGCCCCAAGGGGGAGCACCGCTGCGCCCTCCCACGGCCGGACGAGCCGATCGGCCACCTCTGGGTCCCGCTGGTCGACCCCGAGTCCGCCAGGCTCGCCCTCGCCGAGTGGCTCCCCACCCCGCCGATCGTCGCCCCTCCCGGCACGCCGGCTCCCACGCTTGCGTAGGGGCACCGCGACGGGGGGCGCACCTCCCGGCCTCGGCCGATGACGGTTGGGCGACCGGACGGGCGATGGCGAAGGTGGTGCACGCGCTGGCCGGCCTGCCGGCGGGGGCCGAGGCCGGCGGACTGTCGTTCGACCAGCTCGTTGCTGTCTGTGACCTGGCCGCCTCGGCGACCGACGAGCACTGGGCCGAGCGGGCGCCCGGAGGCCGAGGTGCTCCTCGCCGGCCTCGACCGCCTGGCCGGGGGTGACGAGCCGCTCCCCGGCGACCCGTGGGATCCGGGCGGTGCCTACTCGACGGGCCGGTCGACCGCCTCGGAGGGGTCGAGCAGCTCGGGGAGGACGTCGCGATCGGTGAACAGGCCGGAGGCGGGACTGGTCCCGCTGAGGGCGTCGGCGGCGAGCACGATGGCGGCTGCGGTGTAGGTCGAGCACTCGCCCCCCGGGTAGTGCTTCAGCTCCGGGTAGACGATGCCGGTGTGCCAGCCGCCGTGATCCGCCTGCAGGTGCTGGATCCACCGGAACAGCTCGGACGCCCGTTCGTCCTCGCCCACGACGAGGTGGGCCAGCACGCACTCGCAGGTCTCGGCGGCGGTGATCCAGGGGCGGTCGCTGACGCAGCGCGTGCCCTTGCCGTCCATGACGAAGGTCTCCCAGCCCTCGGCGAGGCGCTGCCGGCCGTCATCCTCGGGGAGGACCCCTGCGAGCACCGGGTAGTACCAGTCCATCGCCCAGCGGGCCTTCGGCTCGAAGGCGTCGGGGACGTGGGCGACCACGTGGGCGAGTCGCGCCGCCGACAGCTCCCAGTCGGGGCGCTCCTGCCCGAGGTGCTCGGCGATGGCGATGGCGCATCGGAGGCTGTGGCAGATCGAGCTCGAGCCGGTGAGCAGGGCGAAGCTCCAGGGCGTGCCGTCGTCGTGGCGAGCCCACAGGATCTCACCCCGGGGCGTCTGCAGGTCGAGGACGAAGTCGATCGCGGCCTCGACGACGGGCCACATGACGTCCAGGAAGCCGGCGTCACGGTGGAGGAGGAAGTGGTGCCATGCGCCAGCGGCCACGTAGGCGCAGACGTTGGCGTCGAGCTTGGTCTCCTCGATCCCGTCGGCGAGGTAGTACTGGTGCCAGGCGCCGTCGGGGCGCTGGCGGTCGACCAGCCACTGGTAGGCGCGTTCGGCCTCCTTGCGCCGCCCGCCGAGGGCGAGGGCCATGGCCGCCTCGGCGTGGTTCCACGGGTCGGCGTGGCCCCCCGGGAACCAGGGGATCATGCCGTCGGCCAGCTGGACGGCGGCGATCGAGTCGACCGTCGACGAGATGCGGGCGTCTGATATCACGCCGTCCACGGCAGGGAGCAGGAAGCCGCTCACGGCGTCCGCTCCCGGCCTGCGTCCAGGCCGCTGGGGCCGCGCTCGCTGCGCTCGCTCATGCCGTCCGCTCCGGGCTGCTGGGGCAGCGCTCGCTGCGCTCGCTATGCCGTCCGCTTCGGGTCGCTCGGCCGGGCCGCTCGGGCAAGGCTCGCTTCGCTGGCTCACGGGGCCGGCCTGGCACGCTCGGGCTTGGTGGCGTAGACGACCAGGCTCTTGCCCAGCACCGGGTTCAGCACCCGGTCGGCGACCTGGGTGATGGCTGGCCGGGAGGTGATGTCCCACACGAGCAGCCGGTGCCAGGCGGCCACGAGCGGGTGCGAGTCGTTCGAGGTGCCGACGGCGCACTTCAGCCACCAGTACGGGGTGTGGAGGGCATGGGCCCGATGTGCGAACCCCGGCCTCAGGCCTGCCTCCCGCAGCCGCGTGCGCAGCTCGGACTCGGCGTAGATGCGGACGTGGCCACCGGGGACGTGAGGAGCGTGGTACTCGTCGGTGATGGCCCAGCACACCTGCTCGGGGAACCACGACGGCACCGTGACCGCGATCGTCCCGCCCGGCCGCAGCACCCTCGCCAGCTCGACGGCGGCGGCCCCGTCGTCGGGGATGTGCTCCATCACCTCGGAGGCGATGATCCGGTCGAAGCTCCCGTCGGGGAACGGGAGCCGGAGGGCGTCGCCGCCCACGGCCGAGCCGCTTCCGCCGCCGCCGAGCTCCCCGCCCTCGGCCATGGCCGAGAACAGCTGGTTCACGTCCTTCAGCTCAGCCAGGTCGAGGTCGGCGGCGGTGACCGTCGCGCCGAGGCGTGCCGCCTCGAAGGCGTGGCGTCCGCCACCGCAGCCGAGGTCGAGCAACCGGTCACCCATTCGGAGGCCGAGCCGGTCGTAGCGGACGGTCAGCACGAAGCGACAACCGGGTCGTCCACCGGGTCTGCGACGGAGGTGCTCATGCCCGGGGTGCCGGCGTGGAGGGCGATCACCTCGCGGTACTGCGCGACGGTGCCCTCCGCAGCCGCCGTCCAGCTGAAGCGCTCCACCACCCGCAGTCGTCCGGCGCGGCCGATGCTGGCCCGTCGCCCGGGGTCGGCGAGCAGGTCGACGATGGCGGCGGCGAGTGCGCCGGCGTCGCCCGGGGGGACCAGCGCGGCGGTCGTGCCGTCGGTCCCCACGACCTCGGGGATCGCCCCCCCGGTGGTGGCGAGCAACGCCACCTCCGTGGCCATGGCCTCCACCGCAGGGAGCGAGAAGCCCTCGTAGAGCGACGGGACGACCGCGATCTCCGCCTCGGCGTACAGCTCCACGAGGCGCTCGTCGCTCACACCGCTGACGAAGCTGACGGCACCGCCGAGGTCGAGCCGGTCCACGGCACGCAGCACCGTTCCGCCTGGCGTCGGCTTCCCGATGACGGTGAGCTCGACCTCGGGCCGCTCGGTGCGCACCTTGGCCACCGCTTCGAGCAGGTGGACGAGGCCCTTCATCGGCACGTCGGAGGACGAGGTGGTCATGAGCCTCCCGGGCACCCGCGCGATGTGGGACAGCGGTCGGAACTGCTCGGGGTCGACCCCGACGTTGACCACCCGCAGCTGCTCGGGCCGGACACCGTGGTCGGCGACGATGTCTCCGAGGCTCGACTCCGACACCGTGATGATGCGCGGCAGCAGCCGGGCCACGCGGGTCTGCATCTTGGTGAAGCCGTACCAGCGCCGCAGCGTGAGCTTGCGGCGCAGCGTGGACGCGTGGGCGATCTCCACCTTGCGGTCGATCGTGATCGGATGGTGGATCGTGCCGAGCACGGGGATGCCGAGGCCCCTGGGCCGCGGGGCCTGCACGCCGAGGAGCCCGCTGCCGAGGCTCTGGTTGTCGTGCACGACGTCGAAGTCGTGTCGCCGGGCGGCGAGGGCCCGCTTGGCACGGAGGGAGAACGTGTACGGCTCGGGGAACCCGGCGGTGCACATCAGGGCGAACTCGCGGACGTCGATCAGGTCCCGGAGCTCGCGCCACTTCGGGATGCGGAACGGGTCCGGCTCGCGGTAGAGGTCGAGGCTCTCGAGGCGGTGCAGCGGGACCCGCTCGTCGAGCTCGGGGTACGGCGGGCCGGAGAAGACCTCGACGTGGTGGCCGAGGTCGACGAGAGCCTTGCTGAGGTGCCGGGTGTACACGCCCTGGCCCCCGCAATGAGCCTTGCCGCGGTAGACGAGGAGTGCGATCCGGAGGGGGCTGTCGGGTCGCATGAAGGGGCAACGTTGGTCGTTCTCGACCGCTCGGTCAAGTACGGCCAGGGCGCGCGTGGGCCGGGGCAGGGCGCCGGGACCGGCGCTCGAGCGCCCATGCGGCGACGAGGACGACGGCGGCGCCGACGACGAAGGGTCCGTCGCCGAGTGACGTGTACGGCGTGTCGCCCACCCGTCGCTCGCTGTCGGCGAACAGGACCTGTCGGCGCCCGAGCTCGGACTGCTGGAGCACCGTCCCGTCGGGTCGGATGACCGCCGACAGCCCCGTGGGTGCTGCCTGGAGCACATCCCGACCCGTCTCGACGGCGCGCAGCCGGGCGGCGCCCAGCTCGAGCGTCGGCATCTGCGACGTGGTGAAGGACGAAGCGTTGGTGGGGACGAGCAGGACCTCGGCGCCGGCAGCCATGGCGTCACGGGCCCGACGGGGGAAGAAGACCTCGTAGGAGATGACGACCCCGAGGTCGCCTGCAGGTGTGGCGAGGATGCCGGCCTCGGTCCCGGCGATGGCGTCACGGGGGATGGCGCTGACGTCGGTGATCTTCGAGAGGAGGGCACGCATCGGCACGTACTCTCCGAAGGGGACCCGCTGGTTCTTCTCGTAACGAGTGGACAGCTCGCCCGCCGGCGTCCACACCACGGCGGCGTTGCGGAACCGGTCGCCCTCCCGTTCGACGACACCGGCCACCACCGTGGCGTCGACCCGCTGCGCCAGCGCGCCGAGGGAGTCGGCCTGCCTGGTTCCTGCCACCGGCCCCTTGATGGTGACCACGTTCTCGGGCCACACCACCAGGTCGAGCTCGTCTGGGAGGTCCTCGCTCGTGTCGAGGTGGGCTCGCAGCACGTCGGCGGCGCCGTCGTCAGATGCCAGCAGGCCCCGCTCGCCGCCACCCTGCACGATGGCGGTCGACAGGGTGCCCACCGGCCGTCCGGGGGCGGCGACGGCTCCTGCGACTGCGACGAGGACGACGATGGCAAGCCCTGCGGCTGCCGTGCGGAGCCTGCGCCGTGCGGCGGCGACGAGGGCGACACCGGCGACCCCGACGGTGGCGGTGATGAGGAGGCCACCGCCGACGCGAGCGACGAGCATCAGGGGACCGCCGATCTGGGTCTGAGCGATCGTTGCGATCGGCACGCCCCCGAACGGCCAGATCCCACGCAGCGCCTCGGCCAGGACGAGGATGGCGGGCAGCCCGATGGCCCGGGCTCGTCCGGGTGGCACGAGGGTGATGCCGATCGTGAGCAGGGCGATCTCGATGAGGACGGCGAGGACGTAGCCGGGCGCGCTGAACTCCGACATCCAGAAGAGGCCCGGCGCGAGGAGGCCGAAGCCTGTCGCCACGGCCACGACCAGGCGGCCCCGCAACGGCGTGTCGGCCAGCACCCACGCCAGCACGGCGGCACCCAGCAGGGCCAGCGGCCACCAGCCGAAGGGCGGGAGACCCGCCGTGAGCAGCAACCCGGCGGCCAGGCCGGGGAGCGCGTGGCGTCCTCGGCGGGCCCCGGCTGGCCCCCGCGCCGGTCCCGTTCCTGCGACGTCCTCGGCACGACCGCCCGAGAGCGGCGGGCCCTCCTCGGTGAGATCGGGGTCGGCGCGCACGCCCCATGATCGCGGGTGCCCCGCCCTTCGCCCCAACTGCCCCGGGGCCACCGCCGCCGCAGGCGCCGCCGTGGGTGACGTCGGCGTCCTCCTCCTAGTGTCCGGCCGTGCCGTCTGACGCCGACGCCTCGCCCGACCGCCTCGCCGCCGCTGCTGCGCTGCGCCGTCTCGGCCATGCCTTCGTCGGCCACCACGTGCCTGACGACGTGCTGCTGCGCATCGGAGCCCTCGTCGAGGACGTCCTGCCGGTGGTGGAGGCTGGCAGCGAGCGCCGGCGACCGGTGGGAGACATGAAGCGTCGGCTCTTCGAGGCGCCGCCGGCCGACGGTCAGACGATGGACCACTTCCCGGACTGCGTCGTCTCGGGCGCCGCCAACCCGATGGGGATCGCCATCGTGGTCCGGCGGGAGGGTGACGAGGCCGTTGCCCGAGTCGCCCTCGGCGCCGCCTTCGAGGGAGCGCCAGGCCGGGCCCACTGCGGCATCGTGGCCGCGGTGTTCGACGACACCATGGGCTTCGTGCTCGGCATGCAGGGGACGCCGGCGTTCACCGGCCGCCTCACGGTGTCGTACCTCGCACCAACGCCCATCGGCGTGGAGCTCGAGCTGCGAGCCCGTCTGCGGGAGCGCACGGGGCGCAAGCTGTGGATCGACGGCGACGCGTGGCACGACGGCGAGCGCGTCGCCACCGCCGAGGGCCTCTTCATCGCCATCCCGCCCGAGCGGCTCTCCGCTTCCGCCCCCGCGGCCGGGGTCGAGGCGTCCTGATGCCCGCACCGATCGTGCCGGAGCGCTTCGACGCCGAGGTGGCAGCGTCGATGCAGGACTTCGCCGGGGGCGGCTTGCCGGCGTACCTCGGCATCCGCACGGTCGACGTCTCGCCGGGTCGCATGGTCGCCGCCCTCGACGTCCGGGGCGATCTGTTGAACCCGTTCGGGTCGCTCCACGGCGGCGTGGTGAGCGCGCTCGTCGACCACGTGCTCGGCGCCGTCCTCTACCCGCACATCGAACGCGGGCACTGGGCTGCGACCACCGAGTTCAAGGTCAACCTGTTGGCCGCCGTGCGAGGAGGTGGCGTCCGGGCAACGGCGACGATCGTGTCCCTGACCCGCCGCACCGCCGTCGTGCAGGTCGAGGTGGACAACGACGCGCGCCCCTGTGCGCTGGCCCAGGGGACGGTGCTGATCACCGACCCGAAACCACCCTCCCCGGCCTGACCGAGCGGTCGCGAGCAGCCCCCGCCGATCGCAGCCGACTCCAGGTGGCGCCGGCATCCTGGTGAGGCTCTCATCGCCGTTTCGGACCCGAAGCCCGTCCCGTTCAGGAACACGGTCCCCGCCGGCGTCTCCCCGCCGCCGTGCTCCCTCGGTCGGTCCCCGCCTCGGGCCGGCCGCTTCGCTGGTCGTGCCCCGCCCGCAATCAGGGTCCTACACCGAGGCGCGCTCCACCACGGCTCGTGCGGCCGCCCGGCCTGACCCGATGCACGCGGGGATTCCCACGCCCCGCAGGGCCGCACCGGCCAGGGCGAGGCCGGGGAGGCGCGCCGCCAGGCCGGCCTCGGCGTCGGCGATCCGGCCGAGGTGCCCCGGGGCGTACTGCGGGAAGGCGTCGTCCCACCGAGTGACCCGCACCGCCACGGGCAGCGCTCTGATCCCCATGACCTCCCGCAGCTCGAGGCGGAGTCGTGCCTCGAGCTCGTCGTCGTCCATGGCCCGGGCCCGGTGGTCGTCGGCCCGACCCGCCGAGACCCGGAAGATGACGCGGCCCGATGCGGCGCCGAGGTGGGCCCACTTGCTCGACGACCAGGAGCAGGCGGTCATGAGCCGCCCCTCGCCACGGGGGACGAGGAAGCCGCTCCCCGGCGGCAGGTGGGGGACGGCGTCCCGGGGCCAGGCCAGTGCCACGAGGGCGACCGAGGCATGGGAGATGTCCCCGAAGGTGTCGGCGACCGCCGGGTCGAGCGGGCGCAGCAACCGTGCGCTGACGGGGGCGGGCGAGGCGAGGATCACGGCATCGGCCCGGACGTCGCCCCCAGCGGCACGCACGGCCCATGCGCCACCCTCCCGGGTCAGCGCTTCGGCGGCCGAGCCGACCCGCACCTCGACCCGGGCAGCCGCGAGCCGGACCTCGAGGGCGGTCACGAGCCCGGCCATCCCGCCGGGGAGGCCGTAGAAGACGGGGGCTGCAGCACCGGGAGGGGCCGCCGGCGCGGCGGCCTGCACTGCTCGAGCACCGGCGGCCATGTCGGCCGAGCGACGGGCTGCCGCCGCCAGCTGCGGCGCGACGGCGTCGATGCTCAGCGCATCGGTGTCACCCGCGTTGATGCCGCCGACGAGGGGGTCCACGAGGCGCTCGTGCACCTCGTCACCGAGCGACCGTCGGACCAGCTCGCCGATCGTGCGGTCCTCCTCGGGCCCGAGCGGGTGGCGCCGGCGGGCGAGGAGGGGGGCGGCGGCGAGGCGGGCCAGGCCCATCGGCGAGAGCACACCCGCGCGGGCGACGGCCGGCACGCCGGTGGGCACGCCGAGCAGCGTGGCCGACGGGACAGGTCGCAGGCGGCCCCTCACCCACAGCCACGCCTTCCCCGTAACCGGTGCCTCCAGCCTGTCGAGGAGGCCGAGCTCACGGCACAGCTGGACCGCCTCCGGTCGCCTGGCGAGGAAGGCGTCGGGTCCGGTGTCGAGGTCGGTGTCGGCGAACGGCGCGGTCTGGACCTTGCCACCGAGGCGCTCGGAGGCTTCGAGGACCGTCGTGGTCACGCCCTGGCGGTCGGCCAGCTCGTGGGCCGCCGCCAGCCCGGCGATCCCCCCGCCGACGACGGCGACGTGCACGTCAGCCCGCCGCAGCGGGCGCCCCGCACGGCCCGGCGGCGTGCACGGTCTCCACGACGCGGGTCAGCTGGTCGGGGTCGGTCCCGGGCAGCACCCCGTGGCCCAGGTTGAAGATGTGGCCAGGGCGGGCGCCGTTGGCGTCGAGGACCTCGTGGACCTTCGCCTCGAGCACCGGCCAGGGGGCGAAGGTGGCCTCGGGGTCGAGGTTGCCCTGGACGGCGAAGCCTTCCCCGAGGCGGGTTCGTGCGGCATCGAGGGGGACCCGCCAGTCGACGCCGACCACATCGGCACCGGCATCGGCCATCGAGGTGAGCAGCTCGCCGGTGGCGACGCCGAAGTGGATGCCGGGCACGCCCAGGTCGGCCATGCCGGCGAAGATCCGCTGGCTGGCGGGCAGCACGTGGGTGCGGTAGTCGGCGACGCTGAGCGCCCCCGCCCAGCTGTCGAAGAGCTGGAACGCCTGTGCGCCCGCCTGCACCTGGGACCGCAACGAGGCGAGGGAGAGCGTGGCGATGGCGTCGAGCAACTTCCCGAAGAGGACGGGGTCGCCGAGCATCATCGCCTTCGTCTTCTCGTAGGTGCGCGTCGGCCGCCCCTCGACGAGGTAGCTGGCCACGGTGAAGGGGGCGCCGGCGAAGCCGATGAGCGGCACCTCGCTCGGCAGCTCCGCCACCAGCTGGCGCACGGTCTGGAGGACCCACGGTGTGTCCTCCTCGGGTTCGAGTGGCCGCAGCCGGGCGAGGTCGGCCTCCCGTTCGAAGGGCACCTCGACGACGGGGCCGACGCCGGGGGCGATGTCGACTCCGAAGCCGATGGCGTGGACCGGCACCACGATGTCGGAGTAGAGGATGGCGGCGTCGACCCCGTAGCGGCGCACCGGCTGGAGCGTGATCTCCGTCGAGAGGTCGGGGACCTTGATGGCGTCGAGGATGCTGCCCTCGCCCCGGATGGCGCGGTACTCGGGAAGTGACCGGCCCGCCTGGCGCATGAACCACACCGGCGTGCGCGCCGTCGGCCGGCGGCGACAGGCGGCGAGGAAGGGGGGCGGGGCGGGGTCCGGCACCGCGGCAACCTACCGGCGAGCGCGACCATGGGCCCATGCGACGCTCCATCGACGACGCCCGCGACGCCCACCCCCCCGGGGACGACGAGCAGCCCCCGTCGTCGTGGATGGTCGGCCTGTCCGACGACTGCGACGGCTGCGCCGACCTGCGCGTCACCCTCACCCTCGAAGAGGTGAGCGCCGCCGGCACCGGCCTCGTCGCCCACCTCGCCCCGGACGGCGCCCGCCGGCTCCGAGCCGCCGTGGCCGACGCCCTCGCCGAGGTGGGCGAGCCCCCCGGTCGCTGAGGGACCAACGTCGGGATGGCGGTGCTCTCGGCCCCCGGGCGTCCCGGATCACCGCCACCACGCCTCGCACTCGGGTCGGCCACGCCGGGGTGGCGGTGCACTCAGCCCCCAGACATCCCGGATCACCGCCACCGCCACCGCTGCGGCCGTGGGACGTCGGGCTCAGGCGATGGAGAGGGCGTCCCTGATGGGTTGTCGGTGGAGGCGTCGCAGCGTGGTCTCCCTGGCCTGGCGGGCGACCGGTCCTCGCCGCTTGGGGTCCATGGCCGTGCCCGGGGGGCCCATGGTGGCGATGTCGTCCGGTCCTGGCTGGAAGCTGATCACCGTGGACCCCGCCCGCCGGAGCGTCGCCACCTCCCGGAGCAGCGTGGCGCGGTGGCCAAGTCGCAGGGCGCGATCAGGGCGCATGCCCCGCAGCGCCGACCGGTCCATCGACATGGGGGACGAGACCACGACGAGGCGGGGGCGCAGGGCGGCGAGCAGGTCGGCGTTGGTCGGCGAGTGGACGCCGCCGTCCACGTGGTCCACGCCGTCGATGGCCACCGGGGTGAAGAAGCCGGGGATGGCGCAGGAGGCGGCCACGGCCAGGCCCACCGGGACCTCCTGCTGGTCCTGGCCGAAGACGACGCGACGGCCGTCGCGCAGGCGCACGGCGCAGATCCACAGGGCTGCCTCGGGCCAGCCGTGGGCGTGGAGGCGGCCGATCCCCTCCGAGATCATCGCCGTGTCGTTCATCCCCCTCGGCAGCACCCCGGTGAGCAGGCCGAACCTCGGGTCGAGCGGGTTGAGCGCCCGCAGGACGGTGCGAGGGGCGGCGGGAGCCCAGCCTCCTCGCGCCGGCGGGCGGAACGAGGGTGGAGCCATTGGTCGCCCGCCCAGGCCGGCTGCCACGATGCGCTCCCCGGCCGCCGAGACCGGTTGGTCGGTGGCACGGGCGTAGACGTCGTGCGGGTCGAGGTCGGCGCGCAGGAGGGCGGAGACGACGGAGCCGGCGGACGTCCCGACCACCACGTCTGCGCGCCGGCCGTCCCACCCCTCCTCGGCCAGGGCCCCGACGACCCCGGCGTGCCAGGCGTGACCGATGACGCCGCCCGCACCGAGCACGAGCCCCACGCCGCCCGTCCCCACCTCTGCCGCGCCAGCCACGGGAGCAGCCTGCCCCGCCGAGAGCCGCCGGGACCACGCGCCCCCGGACGGCACGTGGCCGGGTCGGGCCTGCGCTCAGCCGGTCGGGCACGCCCCCTCGGAGCGGGAGCCCGCCGCCGAGGCGTCCCGCACGGCGCGCAGGAGGTCGGTGAGCGCCGCCACCCCCTCACGGCCGAGGGGTGCGACGAGGTGGCGCTCGAGGCTTTCCAGGTGTCCGCCGAGCGCTGCGTCGAGGGCGACGCCGCCGGCCGGTGTGAGCACGGCGAACGCCCCCCGACGGTCCTCGGGGCACGCCTCCCGTCGTACGAGCCCGGCGTCGATGACCCGGTCGACGAGCCTCGTCAGCCCGCTGTGGCTGAGTCCCACCTGTCCGGAGAGCTCGCTCATGCGGAGGCGCTGCTCGGGGGACCGGGACAGCCGGATGAGGAGCTCGAACCAGGTGATCGGCATCCCTGCCGTCGCCTCGAGCTCCCGGTTGACCGCAGCGGTCAACGAGGCGTGGGCCTCGAGGAGCATCCCGAAGGCGGTGATGCGGTCGTCGTCGCACTTGGGGCTCGGCTGGCGCACGACCGAAGTCTACGAGAATTTGTTGCGAGTGCAACAACCATAGGATACGGTTCTTGTACGAACAACGGTTGCGCTCGCAACTTATAGCCCGAGGAGGCACATCATGACCACAGCGATGACCCGCACCGTCGCAGGCGACACCCTTCCCGCCGTCGGCACCTGGGCCCTGGACCCGTCGCACACCTCGGTGGCGTTCAGCGTCCGCCACCTGGGCCTGTCCAAGGTCCGTGGGCGCTTCAGCTCCTTCACCGGTGACGTGGTGATCGCCGAGGACCCCACGCAGTCGAGCGTCAACGTCGCCATCGACGTCACCAGCATCGACACCCGTGACGACAAGCGCGACGAGCACCTGCGCACGAACGACTTCTTCAACGCGCCGGAGTTCCCGACGATGACCTTCGCCAGCACGTCGGTCTCGGGCGGCGGCAGCGAGTGGCAGGTCACCGGCGACCTCACCATCCGCGGCACCACCCGGGAGGTCACCCTCGACGCCACCTTCGAGGGGACGGCCGGCGACCCCTGGGGCGGCAGCCGCGCTGCCTTCACCGCCACCACCGAGGTCGACCGGGAGCAGTTCGGCATGACCTGGAACGCCGCCCTCGAGACCGGCGGCGTCGTCGTCGGCAAGAAGGTCAAGATCGAGATCGAGGCCGAGTCCGTCCTGCAGGCGTCGACCGGCGCCGGCGATCCGGCCTGAGCCAAGACCAACCAGCACCAGCACACGTCCGGGCGAGTCGAGCAGACGGCGCCCGGGCGTGGGAACAGGAGCGAACCGTGATCCCCGTCCAGCGCCTCAACCACGCCGTGCTCTACGTCCGCGACGTCGAGCGCTCGATCGGTTTCTACCGCCACGCCTTCGGCTTCGAGGTCGTCGACCACCTCCCCCGCAGGGCCGCGTTCCTGCGGGCGGCGGGGACGGACAACCACCACGACCTCGGCCTCTTCGCCGTGGGAGCCGGCGCCCCCGGGCCCGAGCCCGGTCGCGTCGGGCTCTACCACCTGGCGTGGGAGGTCGCCTCGATCCACGACCTGCTCGAGGCCCGTCGCACCCTGACCGAGCTCGGCGCCCTGCGGGGCGAGAGCGACCACGGGGTGTCGAAGTCGCTTTACGCCGCCGACCCCGACGGCAACGAGTTCGAGGTGATGTGGGCCGTGCCCAGGACCTCGTGGGGTGACGACGAGGGCAGGGCCGTCGTCGCTCCCCTCGATCTCGCCGGCGAGATCGCACGGCACGGCTGACCGCCGGTGCTGCCCCCCGGGTGCCCGGTGCGCCCCGGGGGCGCGTGTGCCTGCCCGGCACCGCCTACGATGGCTGACCCCCCGGGCGGGACCCTGCCTGTGGGTGCGAGGGGTGGCATGGCCGGACATCCGGAGCTGGAGGCCGAGCAGGCGTACATCGACCATGCCTACGCCAGCCTCGCCTCGGCGCGCGAGCGGGCGATGAGCCTGCGCAACCTCTCGTCCGTCGGTCCCGGTGGCACCCACCAGGCCCGCATCGAGAGCGAGGTCGTCGAGGAGACGATCAGGGCCCGACTCGCACAGCTCCGACTCGGCGACGTCGCACTCGTGTTCGGGCGCATCGACCGGAGCCCGGAGGCCGACGAGGGCGGTGAGGCCGGTGCAGCCGGCGCAAGGGACGACGACGTGGGGACCGCGGGCGCGGCGCCGACGGCCGGTGACCAGCCCGCCGGCGGATCACCGGGGGCGGACGGGCAGCTCTCGCCGAGCCCGGCGGACGAGGCCTTCTACATCGGTCGGGTGGCGGTGGCCGACGACCACCAGGAGCCGGTGGTGGTCGACTGGCGGGCGCCGGTGGCGGAGCCGTTCTACCGGGCCACCGGCCGCAGCCCGATGGGTCTCAGGCGACGACGTCACTTCGCCACGAAGGGTCGCCAGCTCGTCGGCATCGAGGACGAAGTCTTCGGCACGGGCGCAGACGGCCTCGGACCCGTGGGTGCCGAGTCGGGGATCGTGGGCGCCGCCTCGGACATCGTCGGCCAGGGAGCGCTGCTGGCCGCCCTCGACCGGCGCCGGTCCGGCTACCTCGGCGACATCGTGGCCACCATCCAGGCCGAGCAGGACGACATCATCCGCTCCGAGCTGGCGGGGGTGCTCGTCGTCCAGGGCGGTCCCGGGACGGGCAAGACCGTCGTGGCCCTCCACCGTGCCGCCTACCTGCTCTACACGTACCGGTTCCCCCTCGAGGGTCAGGGCGTGCTCGTCGTCGGCCCCAACCGCCTGTACCTGGGCTACATCGAGCGGGTGCTGCCCTCCCTGGGCGAGGCTGGCGTCGAGCTCGCCGTCCTCTCCGACCTGGTGGCGGAGGACGTCGGCGAGGCGCGGGAGGACCCCCTCGCCGGGCGGGTGAAGGGTGACCTGCGCATGGTCGACGTCCTGGTCAAGGCCGTCCGCGACCGGGAGCGGCCCCTCCGGCGTGAGCTGGCCGTCGGCTTCGGCGTCATGACGCTGCGGTGCGGGGCCGAGGAGAGCGAGCGGATCGTCCGCAGCGCCCGGCGTCGCTCCCGCACCCACAACGCAGGGCGCAAGCTGGTCGAGCAGGGCCTGTGGGACCAGCTGGCGGCCAGCGCGAGGACCGAGCTGGAGCCGCACGTGGTGCGTGAGCGGCTGCGGAGCGACCCCGCCGTCAAGGAGGTGCTCGAGCGGATGTGGCCGGTCCTGAGCCCCGGGGAGCTGCTGCACGACCTGTTCGGCTCGGCCGCCCTCCTGCGCCTGGCGGGCCGTGGCCTGCTCTCGGAGCGCGAGCAGGCAGCGCTCGCCCGTCCCCGGGACGAGCCGGGTCAGCAGCACCGGTGGGCGACCAGTGACGTCCCCCTCCTCGACGAGGCACGCTCGCTGCTCGGCCCCCGTCCCCGTGACGAGGAGGAGGCGGTGAGGACCTACGGCCACATCGTCGTCGACGAGGCGCAAGACCTCTCGCCTATGCAGCTGCGCATGCTCAGCCGCCGCTCCCTCGGGGGTTCGATGACGGTGGTGGGCGACATCGCCCAGGCGACGGGGCCGTGGGCACCACCGGACTGGGACGCCGTCCTCGCCCACCTCCCGACCCGCCGGCCGTCCCGGGTGCGCGAGCTCAGCATCGGCTACCGGACCCCGGCGTCGATCCTCACGCTCGCCAACCGTGTGCTCGCGGTGGCGTTCCCCGGCCTGCGACCTCCCGACTCCGTGCGGGAGGGGGAGAGCCCGGCCGAGGTCGTGGCCGTCGACGCCGTCGCGCTGGGTGCGAGGGTGGCGGAGCTCGCCGAGGTCGAGCGGGACGCGGTGGGCGAGGGCAACGTCGCCGTCATCGTCCCCGACTCACTGACCCAGGCCGTCGCCGCCGCGCTGCGAGCGGCCTCGGTCGCCCACGGCGAGGCGGAGCGGACCGGCCTGGCCAGCCAGGTCACGGTGGTGCCGGTCAGGCTGGTGAAGGGGCTCGAGCTCGACTCGGTGATCGTGATCGAGCCTGCCCGCATCGTCGCCGAGGAGCCGCAGGGGCTCCGCTCCCTCTACGTGGCCCTCACCCGCTCCACCCGGCGCCTCACCCTCGTGCACGCCGAGGCCCTCCCCGAGGCCCTGGCAGACGGCGCCCCCGGAGCGGTCGGAGCGCTGGACCGCCCGTAGACTGGCGTCGACATGCACACCGCCCCCCGCACGCACGTGGAGGGCGCAGGACCACCTCTCGCCCCCGGCGTCGAGGTCAGGGATGTGTCGAAGTCCTACACCGCCGGTGTCCCCGTGCTGCGACACGTCTCGTTGAGCGTGGGCCCGGGTGACGTGGTGGCCCTCCTCGGCCCCAGCGGCTGCGGCAAGACGACGCTGCTGCGCACGATCGCCGGGCTCGAGCGCCCCGACGACGGCGAGGTGTCCGTCGGCGGTCGCGTGCTGACGGGGCCGGGCACACACGTCGCACCCGAGCGGCGCCAGGTCGGGATGGTGTTCCAGGACTGGGCGCTGTTCCCCCACCTCAGCGTGGCCGCCAACGTGGGCTACGGCCTCGACCGGGCGGGGCGCAGGAGCGGGCGGGTGGAGGAGAGCCTGGCCCTGGTGGGCCTCGACGGCCTCGGGGACCGGCGACCGGGGACGCTCTCGGGCGGTCAGCAGCAGCGGGTGGCGCTGGCCCGCGCCCTCGCCCCCCGCCCGGGCGTGCTGCTGCTCGACGAGCCGTTCTCCAACCTCGACAGCGCCCTGCGGGTGGAGGTGAGGACCGAGGTGCACCGGCTCCTCGGCGACCTCGGCGTCACGACCGTCTTCGTGACCCACGACCAGGAGGAGGCATTCGTCCTCGGCGACCAGGTCGCGGTCATGCGGGCCGGCGTCATCGAGCAGCTGGCGACCCCGGCGGCGCTGTACGCCCGACCCGCCTCCGCATGGGTGGCGGGCTTCGTGGGCGACGCCAACCTCGTGCACGGTGAGGCCCGCGGCGGGGTGGCCGGCACCGCTGTCGGGCCTGTTCCCCTCGATGAGCCGGGCCGTGGCGCCCGCACGGTCCTCGTACGCCCCGAGCACCTCCGCCTCGGCCCCGGGGTGATGGCGACCGTCACGCTCGTGGAGTTCTACGGCCACGACACCGTGTACGAGCTCGCCCTCCCCGACGGGGACTCCCTGCGGGCGCGGACCGGGCCCGGCACGTCGTTCCGGCGGGGAGAGCGTGTCGGCGTCGCCTACGCCGGCGAGCCCGCCCCCTCGTGGCCGGCCGGCTGAGCCTCAGCCCCCGTCCGGTCCCTGGCGTGGCTCGTGTCGGGCGGGTGCCCGGCGTGGCTCGTGTCGCTCCTCGCCCCTCGTGAGGAGCACCATCGGGATGGCCGAGAGCACCACGAGGGCGAGCGCCGGTGCCGCCGCCCGGCTGAAGAACGCCTCGCTCGTCGCCCCCCACACCTGGGTGGCCAGGGTCTGGTAGCCGGTGGGCGCCAGCAGCAGCGTGGCCGGCAGCTCCTTCATGCAGGTGAGGAAGACGAGGGCGAGGCCGGCGAGCGCCCCCGGTCGCACGAGTGGGAGCACCACGCGGCGGGCGGTGCCGAAGGGGTGGACGCCGAGAAGGCGCGACGCCTCCTCGAGGGAGGGGGGGACCTGGAGCAGCGACGCCCGCAGGGCGCCCACGGCCTGGGGGAGGAACAGGACCACGTAGGCGAACACGAGCAGCGTCCGCGTCTGGTAGATCGCCGGTGCGACGCGCGCCCCGAAGAAGACGAGCGAGAGGGCGACCACCACGCCGGGCAGCGCGTAGCCCACGTAGGTGGCGCGCTCCACGACCGACGACAACAGCCCCGGCCTCCGGACGCTGAGCACGGCCACCGGCCACGCCGCCGCCAGTGACACGACGGCCCCGAGGGCCGACGCCTGCAGGCTGTTGCCGATCAGGTCCACCGTCAGCCGGAGCGGCTCGTCCGAGGCGGTGCCCCTGACCAACCAGTAGGCGATCACGCCGAGCGGCAGGGCGAGGGCGACGAGCACGAGGAGGCCGCAGGCGGCGGCCGCCGGCCACCGCCAGCGTCCGAGCGCGACGGGCGTCGCAGCCCGAGCGCCGCCGCCGTGGAGCCGGTGGTAGGCGGTGCTCCCCCGGGTGCGCAGCTCGGCCGTCACGAGCGTGAGCGTGACGACCATGAGCACGAGCCCGAGCACGGCCGCCGCCGAGCGGTCGAGCGAGCCGCGGTACTGCGTGTAGATCACGCGGGTGAAGGAGTCGAAGCGCAGGAGCGACACGGCGCCGAAGTCGTGGAGCGCGTAGAGGGCGACGAGGAGCGAGCCGGCGACGATCGCCGGCCGCAGCTGCGGGAGCGTGATGCGCACGAACGTCGAGACCCGCCCCCGGCCGAGGGACCTGCTCGCCTCCTCCAGGCTCGGGTCGAGGCGTCGGAGGGCGGCGCGGACGGTCAGCAGCACGTAGGGGTAGCTGAACAGGGTGAGGGCGACGAAGGCGCCGGGGAAGCCGTAGATCGACGGCAGCCGGTCGACCCCGAGCGACTCGAGCCATCCCTGGGCGATGCCTCGCGGGCCAAGCGCGGCCACGAAGGCGTACCCGCCGACGTAGGTCGGGATGGCGAGGGGGAGAGCGGTCAGCACGACCCACGCCCGGCGCCACGGCAGGTCGGTCCGCGCCGTCAGCCACGCCACGGGGACCGAGATCGCCACCGAGGCCACCGTCACCGCGGCGGCCAGGACGACGCTGCGCAGGAGGAGGGCCACGGTCCGACCCTCCGTCGCCACCTCGACCATGCGCAAGAGACCGGCGTCGGAGCCCCGCAGGAGCAGGTACCCCGCCGGCAAGAGGCTGGCGAGGGCGACGGCGACGGCGGCGGCCACCACCGCGCCCGTCGCTGCCGAGGCCGGTCGGCGGGCGGGAGCGGCGGGTCGGGGACCGGCGACCGCGAGGTCACCGCTCCCGATGCCGTCCAGGACGGTCACGCCCGGAGCCCCCCTTGCGCCACCGGCTAGAGCACGCCGACGTCGGTGAGGAGGGCGAGGGTGCCCTCTAGGTCCTCGAGCTGCGCCAGGTCGAGGTCGGGCTGCTCGAACGCGGCCAGGTCGGGCAGCTCCTCGGCGGCCTCGACGCCCTCGACGAGCGGGATCTCGAAGGTCTCGGTGGCGAAGTACTCCTGAGCGTCTTGGTCGAGCAGGTACTCGACGAAGCGCTCGGCGTTCGCCTGCTCGTCGGTGCCCTCGACGATGCCGACGCCGGCGACGTTGACCAGGGCCCCCGGGTCCCCGTCGGTGAAGTAGTGGTTCTCCACGTTCGACATGTCGGAGCCGTCCGCCTCGAGCTGGAAGCGGTAGTAGTGGTTGACGAACCCGGCGTCGATCTCGCCGGCGGCCACCGCTTCGACGATGGCCACGTTGTTCTCGTAGACGGTCACGCCGTTGGCCTCGATCCCCTCGAGCCAGGCTCGGGCGCCGTCCTCCCCCTCGAGCACCCGCAGGGCTGTCACGAAGGCCTGGAAGGAGCCGTTCGTCGGCGCCCAGCCCAGCCTCCCCTCCCACATCGGGTCGGTGAAGTCGAGGATGGAGGCGGGGATCTCGTCCTCGGACACGGCCTCGGTGTTGTAGGCGAGTGCCCGCAGCCTGCCCGACGTCCCCACCCACAGGTCGTCGACCGAGCGGAACTGCTCGTCGACGACGCCGGTGACCTCGGGGTCGAGCGATGCCAGCAGGCCTTCCGACGACAGGGCGCCGAGAGCCCCGGCGTCCTGCCCGTAGAACACGTCGGCGGGCGAGTTGTCGCCCTCCTCGATGATCTGGCCCGCCATCTCGGCGGTGTCGCCGTAGCGGACCTCGAGGGCGACGCCAGTGTCCTCCTCGAAGCGCTCCAGCAACGGGCCGACGAGCTCCTTGCTGCGCCCCGAGTACACGGTGAGCGAACCGGCCTCGGAAGCGGTGCCTTCGGACGATCCCCCGGCCGCAGGCTCGTCCGCCTCCTCGGATCCGCAGGCGGCGGTGGCCAGCGCGAGCAGCGCGAGCAGGGCGAGCAGGGCCGACAGGCGCCGCCGCGCGGGTGTCCCAGGATTGTTAGGCATGCCTAACAGTGGCACGACTCGCAGGGTGCTGCCAACTCGTGCCGGGCCCGCCGGGCGTGCTCGTCCGTGCCGGTCCCTGCCGGCCGTGCGTCGGCGTCCGGCCAGGGCTGATGGTGCGACGCGACAGTGAGGTGTGGTGGTCAGACGCAGTGGTCGTCTGCCGTGGTCAGACGGCGCGGGCGTCAGCAGCGTCGGCGAGCACCAGGATGCGCTCGCTGGCGAAGGCGCCGATGCCGACGTGGCGCTGGTCGATGCACACCGTCACCGCGCCCTCGGGCGAGGACGCCGTCACCTCGCCCCGGGTCCCGGGGAGCAGCGCTGCGTCCTCCAGGAAGTCGAGCAGGCCGGGGGTGAACTCCAGCTCCTCGGGGATGCGGGTCACCACGAAGCCGGTGCCGACGGCCACGTGCGAGAGCACGACGGTGTCGGGGATGGTGTAGGCGGAGCCGGGGATCGGATTGCCGTGAGGGCATGTCGTGGGGTCGCCGAGCAGGCGGTTCATGGCCGCCTCGACGGGGTCGGAGAGCACGTGCTCCCATCGGCCCGCCTCGGTGTGGGCCTCCGCCCAGCTGAGGCCGAGGATGTCGGTGAGGAACCGCTCGGCGAGGCGGTGTCGGCGCACGATGCGCTCGGCCAGGCGGGCGCCGGAGGCGGTGAGGCGGATGCCCCCGTCGAGGGTCACCAGGCCCTCGACCGCCATCCGCCTGACCATCTCGGAGACGGCCGGGCGAGAGACGTGCAGGCGATCGGCGATCCGCGCCTGGATGACGTCGAGGTCGTCCTCCCGCAGCTCGAAGATCGCCTCGCAGTACTCCTCGAAGGCGGGGTGCGAGTCGGCCATCGACTCGACGCTACCGGTCGGTTCGTCCTACGGAGAGGGCTGTCGCTACGTTCCGACCATGGCCTCTGCCACCCGAACGACCGTGCGGCTGACGCTCGCCGCCGCCCTCGTCTCCCTCGCCGCCTGTGGGGGGAGCGGTGACGACGAGGCAGCCGCGGGGCCCGAGGGGCCCGTCACGACCATCACCGTCACCAGCACCGACCTCAGCTTCGACATCGAGGCGTTCGAGGTGCCCGTCGGTGAGGAGGTCACCCTCACCTACGAGAACGAGCACGAGGGCGTGCCGCACAACGTGCGGGTCGACACCGGTGGGCCGGACGAGCCGATGACCGAGGTGGCCAAGGGGCCCGTCACCCAGGAGCTGACGTTCACCCTGGACGAGCCGGGGGAGGTCTCCTACGTCTGCGACGTCCACCCGGCCACGATGAAGGGCACGATCACGGCCGTGGGCGCCGGCTGAGCCGCCCGGCGTGACGCCGGTGGCGGCGCTGGGTACAGCGCGGCCATGGAAGCCTCAGGCAGCGACCGCGCCACCGCCAACGACGTCATCGCCACCTACCCCGACCTCGAGTCGGCCCGGGCGGCCATCACCATCCTCGAGCGGCACGGGGTCGAGGGCGGCGCCATCGAGCTCGACGTCCCCGGTGCCGAGCAACAGCCGCTCAGCAACGAAGCCCAGCGTGACGCCGACATGGAGACGACCGGCAAGGTCGGGAAGCGGGCGGGGGTCGGCTTCGTCGGGGGAGCCCTGATCGGTGCCCTGATCGGTGCGGTCCTCGGAGCCGCCGCCAGCGGCGTGTTCGACCTGTACTCGCCACTGGCGATGGGTCTCGGTGGCGCCCTCGGTGGGGCCATCTTCGGCGGCTACGCCGGCGGCTTCTACGGCGGTGCGACCGGTCTCCCGGTGAGCGAGGCGTTTGGGGAGACCTTCAACGCAGAGGCCTCGGAGGGAACGGGCAAGCCGACCCTCGCCGTCCACAGCGGTGACCGCAGCAAGGTCGACGACATCGTCCAGGCGCTGCGCGGCACGGGTGCGCTCAGCCTGCGCAGGGCCGACGAGCAGGGCCACCTCGCCGACGCCTGAGTCCCGACGCCACCTCCGGCGGCGACCGGCGCGCCGGTAGCCTCTCCGGGTGGTGCTGGAGCGCTTCACCCCGGCCACCCGAGCGTGGTTCACCACCTCGTTCCCTGAGCCGACGGCCGCCCAGGAGCGAGGCTGGCCGGCAATCGCCGCTGGCGACCACACGCTGATCCTGGCGCCCACCGGCTCCGGCAAGACGCTGACCGCCTTCCTCTGGGGCCTCGACCAGCTCGCAGCCGCACCGGTCCCCGAGGATCGGGACCTGCGGACGCGGTTGCTCTACATCTCGCCGCTGCGGGCGCTGGCCGTCGACGTCGAGCGGAACCTGCGGGCACCGCTGACCGGCATCGGGCTCGCCGCCGAGCGCCTCGGGCTCGACATCACCCTCCCGACCGTCGGCGTGCGCAGCGGCGACACGCCTGCCGACGAGCGCCGGCGGCTCGTGCGCAACCCGCCCGATGTGCTCATCACGACGCCCGAGTCGCTGTTCCTCATGCTCACGTCGCAGGCCCGCTCGACGCTCTCGGGCGTGCGCTGGGTGATCATCGACGAGATCCACGCCCTGGCGGCCACGAAGCGGGGCTCGCACCTGGCGCTCACGATGGAGCGCCTCGAGCACCTCGTCCTCGCCGGTGGACGCCCCGCCCCGCAGCGGATCGGCCTGTCGGCCACCCAGCGCCCGCTCGACGAGATCGCCAGGTTCCTCGGCGGCACCGAGCCGGCGGTCGCAGCTGCAGGGGGCACGAGCACGAGAGGCACGGGCACGAGAACGGGTGCAGCGGGCGGAGGTGCGGCGCCCGCGGGCGGGGGGCGATCGGCGGCCGGTCGCTCCGCAGGCGGCGTCCCCCGCCCGGTCACGATCGTCGATGCCGGGCAGCGCAAGCCGATGGAGGTCGAGGTCATCGTCCCGGTGGCCGACATGAGCCGCCTCGGGGAGGTCCTCGACGAGCCGGCGAGCGGTCCGGCGACGAACGGCCCCGCCCGCTCGAGCATCTGGCCGTCGATGCACCCGATGCTCCTCGACCTGATCCGCTCGCACCGCTCGACGCTCATCTTCGTCAACGCCCGCCGGCTGGCCGAGCGCCTTGCCGCCCGTCTCAACGAGCTGGCCGAGGCCGAGGACGCCGGTGAGGAGGTCCGGGCGCCCACCTCGGACTTCGTCGGCGCCACCGGCCACGGCGGTGACCTCGTCAAGGCCCACCACGGGTCCCTCAGTCGGGTGCAGCGGCTGCTCATCGAGGACGAGCTGAAGTCGGGCCGGCTCAAGGCCCTGGTGGCCACGAGCTCGCTCGAGCTCGGCATCGACATGGGGGCGATCGACCTCGTCGTGCAGGTGGAGTCGCCTGGTTCGGTGGCGAGCGGCCTCCAGCGCATCGGCCGGGCGGGCCACAACGTCGGCGACACGAGCCGGGGCAAGATCTTCCCGAAGCACAGGGGCGACCTGATCGAGGCGGCGGTGGTCGTCGACCGGATGCGCAAGGGGCTCATCGAGGAGACCCGCTACCCCCGCAACCCTCTCGACGTCCTGGCCCAGCAGGTCGTCGCCATGGTGGCCATGGACGAGTGGCAGGTGGACGAGCTCGCCGCCCTCGTCCGCCGCTCGGCCCCGTTCGCCGAGCTCACCGACGACGCCCTCACCGCCGTGCTCGACCTGCTCTCGGGCCGGTACCCGAGCGACGAGTTCGCCGAGCTGCGCCCACGACTGGTGTGGGATCGCGTCGGTGGCGTCCTGCGGGCCCGGTCGGGTGCGCAGCGCATCGCCGTCACCAACGCCGGCACCATCCCCGATCGAGGATTGTTCGGCGTGTTCCTCCCCGACGGGACCCGCGTGGGGGAGCTCGACGAGGAGATGGTCTACGAGAGCCGGCCGGGTGACGCGTTCCTGCTCGGTGCCTCCACTTGGCGCATCCAGGAGATCACCCACGATCGCGTGCTGGTGACGCCGGCCCCCGGGGAGCCCGGGAAGATGCCGTTCTGGCACGGCGACCGGCCCGGCCGACCGCTCGAGCTCGGCAAGGCGATCGGCACGTTCCTCCGGGAGGTCCGTGCGCCGGGGGCGGAGGACCGCCTGCGGGACGAGTACGGCCTCGACCCGTGGGCCGCCTCCAACCTGGTCCGCTACGTCGAGGAGCAGGCCGAGGCGGCGGCCGTGCCGGACGACCGGACGGTCGTGCTCGAGCGGTTCAGGGACGAGATCGGCGACTGGCGGATCTGCCTCCTCTCGCCCTTCGGCTCCCGGGTCCACGCCCCGTGGGCCATGGCCATCGAGGCCCGCCTGCGAGAGCGCCTCGACATGGACGTCCAGTCGATGTGGAGTGACGACGGCATCGTCCTGCGCCTCCCCGAGACCGAGGAGAGCATTCCCGTCGAGGAGCTCCTGCTCGACCCGCACGACGTCGAGGACCTCGTGCTGCGCATGCTCCCCGACACCGCGTTGTTCGCCTCCCGGTTCCGGGAGAACGCCGCTCGGGCCCTGCTCCTGCCCCGCCGCAAGCCGGGTGGGCGGACGCCCCTGTGGCAGCAGCGCCAGCGCTCCGCCCACCTCCTGCAGGTGGCGTCCAAGCACCCGTCGTTCCCGATCCTCCTCGAGACCACCAGGGAGTGCCTGGCCGACGTGTTCGACCTGCCGGCGCTGCAGGCCGTGCTGAGCGACCTCAGGTCCAGAAGGATGCGCCTCGTATCCGTGGACACCCGCACCGCCTCACCGTTCGCCGTGTCGTTGCTGTTCGGCTGGATCGGCGCCTACATGTACGAGGGCGACGCGCCACTGGCCGAGCGCCGGGCCACCGCGCTCTCCCTCGACCGGGAGCTCCTGGCCGAGCTGCTCGGTGCCGGCGAGCTGCGCGAGCTGCTCGATGCCGAGGTGCTCGCCACCCTCGAGCTCGAGCTCCAGGCGATGGTCGAGGGGCGGCGAGCCCGGGACCTGGACGAGGTCCACGACCTGCTGCGCCGGCTCGGCGACCTCACGGTGGCCGAGGCTGCGGCCCGTTCCACGGCCGACGAGGACGCGGTCGCCGTTTGGCTCGACCAGCTCGTCTCCGAGCGTCGGGCCCTGCGGGTGGGGGTGGCCGGTGAGCAGCGGGTGGCCGCCGCCGAGGACGCTGCCCGCCTGCGCGACGGCCTTGGCGTTCCCGTGCCCCCCGGGCTGCCCGGTGCGTTCCTGGAGCCGATCGATCGACCGCTCGACGACCTCGTGGCTCGCTACGCACGCACCCACGGGCCCTTCACCGTGGGCGCCGCCGCCCGCCGCCTCGGCGCCGGACCCGAGCGCGTCCTCGCGGCGCTCGAGCGCCTGGCCGGCGAGGGGAGGGTGGCCACGGGCGAGTTCAGGCCAGGCGGGAGCGGGACCGAGTGGGTCGACGAGGAGGTCCTGCGCCTGCTGCGTCGCCGCTCGCTCGCCGTGCTCCGACGCGAGGTCGAGCCGGTCGATGCCACCACCCTCGGACGCTTCCTCCCGGCGTGGCACGGGATCGGTGAGGGTCGGCGGGGGCTCGACGTCCTGGCCGAGGCCATCGGGCGACTGCAGGGCGCAGCGGTCCCGGCTTCGGTGCTCGAGTCCGACGTGCTCGCCGCCCGCGTCGCCGGCTACCGCCCGGCGGACCTGGACGAGCTGTGCGCCGCCGGCGAGGTGGTGTGGCTGGGCGCCGGGTCCCTCGGTGCCACCGACGGCCGCATCGCCCTCCACCTCTTCGACCAGGTCCCGCTCCTGGCCCGGGCACCGGAGCCGATCGTGACCGACGAGGAGCTGGAGGCGGCGCTCCACGAGGCCCTCCGCAGCCACTTGGCGGGACGGGGCGCGTCGTTCTGGCCCCAGCTCACTGCGGCCGCCGTCGAGGCTGTCGGGCTGACCGACGCATCGGAGCGGAACGTGCTCGCTGCGCTGTGGGACCTCGTGTGGGCGGGTGAGGTCACCAACGACACCCTCAACCCACTGCGGGCGGCGGTGGGGGCGGCGTCCCGGCGCCGCACCTCCTCGGGCCGTGGCGCGACCCGGCCGCGGCCGGGTCGCCTCACCCGCGTCGGCCCACCGGCGGGTGCGGGACGCTGGTCACTCGTGGCCCCCCTCCTCCAGCCGGTGCCGACCCCGACCCAGCAGGCCCACGCCAGGGCCCTCGCCCTGCTCGAGCGCCACGGGGTGCTCACCAGGGAGGCGGTGCTGGCCGAGGGAGCAGAGGGCGGCTTCGCCGCCGTGTACGGGGTGCTCAAGGCGCTCGAGGAGACCGGCCAGGTCAGGCGGGGGTACTTCGTGGCCGGCCTCGGCGCCGCCCAGTTCGCCCTGCCCGGGGCGGCGGACCGCCTTCGTGCCGAGCGGGCGCCGCTCCCGTCGGATGGCCCACGGCCGCCGTCGGCGCCCATCGTCCTCGCCGCCACCGACCCTGCGAACCCCTTCGGCGCCGCCCTCCCGTGGCCCGAGTCGACCGGCCGACCGGCCAGGTCCGCCGGGGCGCACGTCGTCCTGGTCGACGGTCAGCCTGCGGCCTTCCTCGAGCGCGGCGGTCGGACGCTGGTCACCTTCCCGGCGGCAGCGGACGGCACGTGGGTCGACGGCCTGGTCTCACTCGTGAAGGAGCGCCGCCTCGCCCGCCTCGTCGTCCAGAAGATCGACGGTGAGCCCGCCTCGACCTCCCCGTACGCCGACGCCCTCCGCACCGCCGGCTTCGCCGACGGCTATCGCGGCCTCACCCTCGAGCCCTGACGCCGGCCACAGCGGTCCTGGCGGCGCTTCGGGTCGCCCGCTGTTGGTTCCGCCGCCTGTTCGGCTGTGCCCCGGTTCCGGCGGCGCTTCGGGTCGCCCGCTGTCGGTTCCGCCGCCTGTTCGGCTGCGCCCCGGTTCCGGCGGCGCTTCCGGTCGCCCGGCGGTCGGTTCCGCCGCCGGTTCGTGCCCCGGGTGGAGGGGGCGCAGGTACGGTCGACCGGTGCGCCCGGGCCCGACCACCTCGGGCACGTGACCCGAATCGACGGGGTCCGGGAGCGGACCATCGCACGGCTCGAGGAGCGCGGCACCTACCAGCGCTGGGTCCTGTTCACCGCGCTCGCCGGCATGTTCGCCACCTCGTTCCCGGTGACGCTGCTGACGGTGTCGCTCGGCGAGATCGCCGCCGAGTTCGACACGTCGGAGACGACGATCGCCTGGGTCGTGTCCCTCCCGCTGCTCATCTCCGCCCTCGCGCTGCCGGTGCTCGGCAAGCTCGGCGACCTCCGTGGCCATCGCAGGGTGTTCCTCCTCGGCTTCGCCCTCGCAACCGTCGCGGCGGTGCTGACGGCGACCTCACGCAACGCCGGCCAGCTCATCGGCTGGCGCACCGTCGCCCAGACGATCGGCGCCGCCACCCAGCCCACCTCCATGGCGCTCGTGCTGGCGGCGTTCGCCCCGGGGGAGCGGGTGAAGGCGATGGGTTGGTGGGCGATGGTGGCGGCCGGTGCGCCCGCCGTCGGCCTGGCGGTCGGCGGTCCGCTCGTCGAGGCGCTCGGCTGGCAGGTCCTGTTCCTCATGCAGGCGGGGCTGTCGGCGGTTGCGCTCGCCATCGCTCTGGTGGTCCTGAGGGAGACGCCGACCAGGGAGCGGGTCCCGTTCGACGTCGCCGGCTCCGCCTCCCTCGCCCTCGGCACCGGGATGCTGATGCTGGCGCTGACGCTGGGTGACACCGAGGGGCTCGCCAGCCCCCTCGTGCTCGGTCCGCTCCTGGTGGCGCCGGTCGGGTTCCTGCTCTTCGTCCGGGCCGAGCGGCGGGCGCCGGCGCCGCTGCTGCCCCTCGAGTTCCTCCGCCGCCGCAACTTCAGCGCGCCGATCGTGGCCTCGGCCTTCACCGGTGCCGCCTACATGGGCGGTTTCGTCCTCGCCCCGCTGACGCTGCGCTCGGTCTTCGGGTTCTCGCTGTCGTCGACGGCGCTCGTCCTCATCATCCGGCCGGTCGTCTACAGCGCGTCGTCACCGGTCGGCGGCCGCATCGCCGTGCGGGTGGGGGAGCGGGCCACCGCCGTCGCCGGCTCCGCCTCCCTGGCCGTGTCACTCGGGCTGTTCGCCGTCTCCGTGCTGAACCGTTCGATGCCGTTGTTCCTCGTCGGCTCGGTGATGCAGGGCCTCGGCCACGGGTTGAACCGGCCGTCGATCAGCGCCTCCCTCGCCAACAGCGTTCCCCAGGCCGACCTCGGGATCGCCGCCGCATCGGAGCGCATGCTCTTCCAGGTGGGCGCTGCGTTCGGCATCACCGTGCTGACCGTGATCTACGGGGGCACGGGGCAAGCCGGCGACTTCGCCACCGCCTACGTGGTCGGAGCCGGCCTCGCGGTCGTGTGCACCGCCGCTTGCTGGTGCATGCGCTCCGCCGTCAGGGACGGGGCCGGGGATGCAAGCCGGGGTGAGGACGAGGTCGCGCTCGAGCCGGAGGGCCGAGGGTTGGCCGGCGCCAGGGCCTGACCGACCGAAGCCGGTGGGGGCGTGCCGTGCCGGGCGTCCGGAACACGGGTGCGCTCACGCCCGGGCACCAGAGCCGGTGACGTGGTCGAGGTCCGCCGCTGTTCGCTGCGTGCACCGCCCGACCCGGCGTCGTCGTCCGTACGCTCGGGGCGTGCCTGAAGGCGACACCATCTTCCGGGCCGCCAGCGCCCTCGACCGTGCCCTCGCAGGTCGCACGCTCACCCGCTTCGAGGCACCTCGGCTGCCGCACCGGCCGTTCCCGCCTGGGACGGTGGTCCTCGGGGCCGAGGCCCGCGGCAAGCACTGCCTCGTCCACTTCGACGACGGTCGCAGCTTGCACACCCACATGCGCATGACCGGGAGCTGGCACCTGTACCGGCCGGCGGAGCGGTGGCGGAAGAAGGCGAGCGCCGCCAGGGTGTGGCTCGAGGTGGCGTCCGAGGGAGATCGCACCGGGTGGGTGGCGGTCTGCTTCGCCGCCCCGGTGGTCGACCTCGTGGAGCGGGCCGACACTGGCCGCCCCGGCGTCGATCCCACCGCCCACCTCGGCCCCAACCTGTGCGAGGTGGACGCCGACCTCGACGAGGCGGTCGAGCGGCTCGGCCGCCTGAGCCCACCCGAGCGCGAGATCGGCGACGCGCTGCTCGACCAGCGCATCGCCAACGGCGTCGGCAACGTCTACAAGTGCGAGGTCTGCTTCGTCTGCGAGCTCGACCCGTTCACCCCGCTGCACGAGATCGACGCACCCCTGCGGCGCCGGCTGATCGAGACGAGCAGCCGCCTGCTCCAGGCGAACCTGCACCACAGCGCCCGCGTCACGGTCGAAGGCGGCATCGCCGTCTACGGCCGCCGGAACCAGCCCTGCCGTCGTTGCGGCACGCCGGTCGCCTGGCGGACCCAGGGCCCCCAGGCACGAGGCACCTACTGGTGTCCGACGTGCCAGCGGCGGCCGTCGGTGCCGGCGCCGGGGGCGCCCACACCCGGCGCGCAGACGCCCGGCGCGCAGACGTCCGGCGCGCAGACGTCCGGCGCGCAGACGTCCAGCGCGCCGCAGCCCTGAACCCGGCCGCACCCGGCGCGATGCGCCCCGGTTACCCTCCGCCGGTGCAGATCTGGCCCGGCCGCAGCTACCCGCTGGGCGCCACCTACGACGGAGCGGGCACCAACTTCGCCCTGTTCTCCGAGGTCGCCACTGCGGTCGAGCTGTGCCTGTTCGACGACGACGGCGTGGAGACGCGCTACGAGCTCCCCGAGGTCACGGCCTTCGTGTGGCACGGCTACCTCCCGAACGTGCCGGACGGCACCCGCTACGGCTACCGCGTCCACGGTCCGAACAACCCCGCCGCCGGACACCGCTGCAACCCCGCCAAGCTGCTCCTCGACCCGTACAGCAAGGCGGTCGAGGGGGCCATCGACTGGGACGAGTCGATGTTCGGCCACCGCTTCGACGATCCCGATGGCCCCCCGAACGACGACGACAGCGCACCGCACGCACAGCGCTCGGTCATCGTCAGCCCCTTCTTCGACTGGGCCAACGACCGCCCGCCCCACACCCCGTGGCACGAGACCGTGGTGTACGAGGTCCACGTCAAGGGCTTCACCGCCACCCACCCGCAGGTGCCGGAGGAGCTCCGTGGCACCTACGCCGGCCTGGCCACGCCGGAGGTCATCGACCACTTCACCCGCCTCGGGGTGACCGCCGTCGAGCTGCTCCCCGTGCACGAGTTCCCCCAGGACTACCACCTGGTCGAGAAGGGACTTCGGAACTACTGGGGCTACAACTCGATCTGCTACCTCGCCCCCCACCACGAGTACGCAGCCACCGGCACCCGGGGCCACCAGGTGCAGGAGTTCAAGCGCTTGGTGCGCACGCTCCACGACGCCGGCATCGAGGTGATCCTCGACGTGGTCTACAACCACACCGCGGAGGGCCACCACCTGGGCCCGACGCTCTCGTTCAAGGGCATCGACAACGCCGCCTACTACCGGCTCGTCGAGAGCGACCGGCGCGCCTACACGGACTACACGGGCACCGGCAACACCCTCAACATGCGCCACCCCCACGTGCTGCAGCTGCTCATGGACTCCCTGCGGTACTGGGTGACCGAGATGCACGTCGACGGCTTCCGCTTCGATCTGGCCTCCACGCTCGCCCGCGAGCTGCACGCCGTGGACCGGCTCTCCGCCTTCTTCGACCTCATCCAGCAGGACCCGGTCGTCAGCCAGGTCAAGCTCATCGCCGAGCCCTGGGATGTCGGTGAGGGCGGCTACCAGGTTGGCAACTTCCCGCCGCAGTGGTCGGAGTGGAACGGCAAGTACCGGGACACCGTGCGCGACTACTGGCGGGGTGAGCCGGCGACGCTCGGGGAGTTCGCCTTCCGCTTCACCGGCAGCAGCGACCTCTACGAGTCGACCGGTCGCCGGCCCAACGCCAGCATCAACTTCGTCACGGCGCACGACGGCTTCACCCTCGACGACCTCGTCTCCTACAACGACAAGCACAACGAGGCCAACGGCGAGGGGAACCGGGACGGGGAGAACCACAACCGCAGCTGGAACTGCGGTGTCGAAGGGCCCACCGATGACGCCGAGGTGCTCGAGCTCAGGGCCAGGCAGCGCCGCAACCTCGTGGCCACGCTGATGCTCTCCCAGGGTGTGCCGATGCTGCTCGGTGGTGACGAGCTCGGTCGCACCCAGGGTGGCAACAACAACGGCTACTGCCAGGACAACGAGGTCTCCTGGTACGACTGGGAACACGCCGACCTGGTGCTGCTCGAGTGGACGCGGTGGCTGTTGCACTTCCGCAAGGAGCACCCCACGTTCCGGCGCCGACGCTGGTTCGAGGGCAGGCCGATCACGGGCATGGCCGACATCGGCTGGTTCAGCCCCGACGGCACGGAGATGTCGGTGGAGGACTGGGACGCCGGGTTCGCGAAGTCGCTCGGGGTCTTCCTCAACGGCGACGCCATCCCCAGCCGTGACGACCGGGGCCAGCCGGTCACCGACGACAGCTTCTGCGTGCTGTTCAACGCCCACCACGAGCCGCTCGACTTCGAGCTCCCCCAGCAGTGGGGCGAGCGGTGGTCGATCGTGATGGACACCGCTGAGCCACTGCCCCCGTCGCTCGACCTCGACCGACACGCAGGCACGCGCCTCGTCAAGTCGGGTGACCCGTTGGAGGTCTCGAGCCGCTCGCTCGTGCTGCTGCGCCGCCTGGCCTGAGGCCGCCACACGCGCTCCCGGACGGGCAGGTGCCCGTCGTCACGCCATCCGAAGGGGGTCACAACCCCGTAGAGGTGCCGTGACCACGACGAGCGCTCAGCGTGACGAGGAGCGCACCTCGCTCCCTCCCGCTGGTGCCGGCGTCCCGGGCGTCGGCCGTCCCGCTGCCGCCGGCCTGCTCACCACGGCGGTCGCCCTCGGTGTCGCTGAGCTCGTCGCCGGGCTGAGGAAGGGCACCGAGTCGCCGATCGTCGCCGTGGGCGGCGAGGTCATCGACGCCGTGCCGCCGCCGGTCAAGGACTTCGCCATCGCAACGTTCGGCACGAACGACAAGGTGGCCCTGGTCGTCGGCATCGTGGTCCTGCTGGCGGCGTTCGGCGTGTTCCTCGGCATCGTTGCCGCCCGCCGCCTCGTGGTCGGCCTGACGGGGGTCGCCCTGTTCGGCGTCGTGGGTGCCGCAGCTGCGCTCTCCCGCCCCGGCTCGAGCTCCTTCGACGCCCTGCCGAGCATCGTCGGCGCCCTGGTGGGCATGGTGGCGCTGGCCGGCTTCGTGGCCGCGCTGACCGGTCGTTCCTTCGCTCGCACCGCCTCCACGCCGACCGAACGCACGACGGGAGTCCTCGACCGTCGGCGCTTCCTCACGACAGGTGTGGCGGTCGCAGCTCTTGCCGCCGGCGCCGGTTCGGTCGGACGCTTCCTCACCCGTGGCTTCAGCGCCGCCGGCTCACGCGACGCCGTCGTGCTCCCCCGGCCGGTGCAGGCACTTCCCGCCACACCCGCCGGTGTCGATCTCGACGTCGAGGGCCTCTCGCCCTTCGTCACGCCCAACATCGCCTTCTACCGCATCGACACTGCCCTCGTGGTCCCCCAGATCCCCGCCGAGGACTGGTCACTGCGCATACACGGGATGGTCGACAACGAGATCGAGCTGACCTACGCCGACCTGCTGAGCAGGCCGATGATCGAGTCCGACATCACGATGACCTGCGTGTCGAACGAGATCGGCGGCAAGCTCGTCGGCAACGCACGCTGGCTCGGCGTCCCCCTCGCCGACCTCCTCGGGGAGGCGGGGGTGCAGGAGGGCGCCACCCAGATCGTCGGGCGGTCCTCCGACGGGTGGAACAGCGGCTTTCCGACCGAGAACGCTCTCGATGGCAGGGACGCCATCGTGGCGGTGGGCATGAACGGCGCCCCCCTGCCCATCGAGCACGGCTTCCCCGCCCGCATCGTGATCCCCGGCCTGTACGGCTACGTCTCGGCCACGAAGTGGGTCACCGAGCTCGAGCTCACCCGCCTCGAGGACTTCGACGGGTACTGGGTCAAGCGCACGTGGGCCAAGGAGGGCCCGATCAAGACCCAGTCCCGCATCGACACCCCGAAGGGACTGGCCAAGGTCCCCCCCGGCAGGACCGCCGTCGCCGGGGTCGCCTGGGCGCAGCTGCGGGGCATCGAGAAGGTCGAGGTCCGCATCGACGACGCTGAGTGGGTTTCAGCACGCCTGGCCGACCAGCTCAGCGTCACCACCTGGCGGCAGTGGGTCCTCGAGTGGGATGCCACTCCTGGTCGCCACACCATCGCCGTCCGGGCCACGGACAGCGAGGGTGAGCTCCAGGCCGAGGAGCGCACTGAGCCCATCCCGTCGGGTGCCACCGGGTGGCACAACATCGTCGTCCTCGTCGAGGACGCCTGATCCAGCTCTCGGTGCGGCTGCCCCCCGCCGCCGCACCGGTCGTCCACCGCCTCCGTAGGCGGAGGATCGGGTCGCCGAGACAGGTGGCCCTGCAGCACAACCCCCCAACCCAGAAGGACATCCACATGCAAAGCAGCAAGAAGATGCGCATCACCCTGATCGGCATGCTCGCCTCCCTCTCACTCGTCGCCGCCGCCTGTGGGAGCGACGAGGAGTCCACCGACGCCGCCGGCGACGCCACCTCGGAGTCGGAGTCAGAGAGCGCCACCGCGTCCGAGTCCGAGTCCGGGGACACGACGGCGTCCGAGTCCGAGTCCGAGTCCGAGTCGGGCTCCGAGTCCGAGTCCGAGTCGGGCTCCGAGTCCGAGGGCGGCGGCATGACGCTCGCCGAGGGCCCCGTCGGTCCCGCCTGCTCGTCCATCCCCGAGGACGGCGAGGGCAGCTTCGCCGGCATGGCCGACGACCCCGCCGCCACCGCAGCCAGCAACAACCCCGAGCTCTCCACCCTCGTCACCGCAGTGACGGAGGCGGGCCTGGTCGACACCCTCAACGGTGACGGCCCCTTCACGATCTTCGCCCCGGCCAACTCGGCCTTCGCCAAGATCCCCGCGGCCGACATGAGCGCGGTCATGGCCGACAAGGACACCCTGACCAGCATCCTGACCCTGCACGTCGTGCCGGGTGAGATCCTCGACGGCGCCATGCTGTCGGAGATGGACAGCGTCCCCACGGTCAACGGTGAGGACATCACCATCGCCCCCGCCGGCGGCTCGCTCGAGATCAACGGCCAGGCCAAGGTGGTCTGCGCCAACATCGAGGTCGGCAACGGCGTCGTGCACATCATCGACTCGGTGATGATGCCGTCGGCCTGATCGCCCGGAGCCTCGCTCCTGACGACGAGCACGACCAGCACGTGACCTCGCACTGAGGAGGGGGAGGCGCACCAGCGCCTCCCCCTCTTTGCGCCCCGCGGCGGTGCGATCCAGCGCTCGCCAGGTGGTACCTGTCGGGCGCGTGCCGGCGACCGCCTCGACCGAGCCGCCCTCGGCGCCGCCGTGGTCCGCCAGGTGCTCGGCATCGTGCCCGACCACCTGCCCGGCTGAGGTCGCCGGTGGGCACGCGAGCCCCCACCGGTATCCTCGCCGCACCGCGCCTGTCGCAGGTCCCGCCGGGCGGTGCCGACGACCGCGCATCCGTCTCGCCGACCCGAGGACCCCCGTGCCCCAACGCTCCACCTCCCGACGGGCCGCACGACTGGCCTGCGCGCTCGCCGTCGTCGGCCTCGCGGCCTGCGGAGGAGACGGGGGTGGTGACGGTGGCGAGGCGTCCGCCCGTCAGGCTTCGGCCGCCTCGACCCCCACCACCGACGGGAGCTCCCCGGAGTCGACCGAGCTCACCGAGGGAACCGAGCCGAGCAGCGAGGCGACCGCGCCGAGCGACGGGGGCGAGTCGGGCGACGAGGGCGCCGGCCCGGACGACGAAGCGTGGCCCTCGCCTGACTGGACGACGGTCAGCCCCGAGGAGGCCGGCCTCGACGGCGCCGCCCTCGACGCCATGGCCGCAGCCGCCGAGGCGGGGGGCTCCGAGTGCCTCGTCGTCACCAAGGACGGTGCGCTCGTCGGCGAGTGGTACTGGAACGGCTTCGAGCCGAGGACCGAGCGCGAGGTCTTCTCGGTGACCAAGTCGATCACGTCCACCCTCGTGGGCATCGCCCAGGACCGCGGCCTGCTCGACATCGACGACCAGGCGTCGGACTACATCGAGGCGTGGCGGGGGACGCCGAGCGAAGACGTGACCATCCGCAACCTCGTCTCCAACGACTCCGGGCGCTTCCAGGACTTCGAGTCCGACTACATCCGGATGGCCACCCAGGAGCAGGACAAGACCGCGTTCTCGATCGGTCTCAGCCAGCAGCACGAGCGCGGGACCATGTGGGTCTACAACAACGCGGCCATCCAGACGCTCGACGAGGTCCTCGAGGTGGCCACCGGCATGCCGACCGGTGATTTCGCCGAGGATGCCCTCTTCGAGCCGCTCGGCATGGGGACCACCATGAACCGGGACGCTTCCGGCAACACGCTCACCTTCATGGGCGCCCAGGCGTCGTGCCGCGACCTCGCCCGCTTCGGGCTGCTGTTCCTCCGGGGCGGCGTGTGGGACGGTGAGCAGATCGTCTCCCCCCAGTGGGTGGAGGAGGCGACCTCACCCTCGCAGCGCTTGAACGACGGCTACGGGTTCCTCTGGTGGCTGAACCGGACGGCCACCAGCGACGTGGCGACCGGCGGGGCGGCGGGGACCGACGAGGACGGCGCCGAGGGGGCCGAGGGGACCTATGCGGCCATCGGGCTGTTCAACCAGCTCGTCGGTGTCTACCCCGATGCCGACGTCGTGGCCACCCGTCTCGGTGCAGACAAGGGTCCGGGCGGAGCGGGCTTCGGGCTCGGAGAGCTGTCGGCCGGCGTCGCACAGGCCACCGGCGGCGAACAGGCGGCCGTGGGGGACACGGTCGGCTGATCCGGTCGCACGGCCCCCGGGGCGCTGGCGGCGGTCGCCTCGCCGGCTCTCCGGCAGCTGCGACGGCACCCGGCCGTCGATCGTCGGGGCCGCCCCGGGAGACGTCGCTCAGATGGCGGGGACCGGGCCGGCGACCCCGAGTGCGCCGTAGACGGCGGTGATCAGGGAGGCTGCGGTCGTGTTGCCGATGATCCCGGCCTGCATCTTGTTCATCATGTAGGCGATCGTCATGCGCCGATCGAGGTCGACGACGACCATCGAGCCACCCCAGCCGCCCCAGAAGCAGATCCTCCCCTCGGGGATGTACGGCAGCGCCACCTGTTGCGGGAGTGCGTAGCCGATGCCGAAGCGGAGGGGGAGGCCGATCACGAGGTCGACGCCGTTCGACTGCTCGTCGAAGATCAGGTCGATCGTCTTCGGGGAGAGGAGGCGCACGCCGTCCACCTCGCCCCCGTTGGCCACCACAGACTGGATCCTGGCCACCGACCGGGCGTTGCCGTGCCCGTTGGCGGCGCCGATGTCGGCGCCGCGCCAGCCGTCGCTCCACGCCACCGAGGCGTCGACCAGAGGCCCGGTCAACGTCTTGACGGCGACGCTGTCGGGTCCGAGGGCGTCGAGGTCGAAGGCGATCGGCGGTGGCGGCACCACGTTCGAGACCCGCTCAGCGTCCGCAGGGTCGAGACCGATCTGGAAGTCGGCACCGAGCGGGCGTGCGATCTCGTCGGCGAAGAAGGTGCGCAGGGGCGTCCCCGTGATCCGACGGATCACCTCACCCACGAGGTGCCCCTGGTTCAGGGCGTGGTACCCCGAGGCCGTGCCCGGCTCCCACCACGGGGCCTGGGCGGCCAGCATCGACGTCGACCGCTCCCAGTCGAAGAGGTCCTCGATCTCGACCGGTTGCTCCCACGCCGACACGCCGGAGGTGTGTGACATGAGGTGGCGGACCTCCACGCCCTCCTTGCCGTTGGTCCCGAACTCGGGCCAGTAGCGAGCCACCGGGGCATACACGTCGAGCTCCCCCCGCTCGACGAGGACCAGCGCTGCCAGGGAGGTCATCGTCTTTGTCGTCGACCACACGTTGGTGACGGTGTCCTCGCGCCAGGGGGTCTCCTCGGCCTCGTCGGCCCAGCCGCCCCAGAGGTCGACGACAGGCTCGGCGTCGATCGTCATGGCCACCGATGCGCCGAGGTCGTCCCCGGCGTCGAGCGCCCCGCCCAGCACCTCCCGCACCGCCTCGAAGCGCTCGTCGCACGCGCCCTGGACCTCTGCCATCTCGTCCCCCGGTTCGCTGGTCGCCGTACCGCCGGCAGGCGTCGCCACCCGCAGCGCACGACACGCCGACGGGCGCGCACGACCGTAGCGAGGCGGTGGCGGCGGCGCAGGTCCGAGACGCAGGCGCGTGTGCACCACCACCTGCACCTCCGCCTACGCTCGGCGCGGCCGCGTGCAGTCCGGCCGTCTGCAATCCGGCCGCGCGCAGTCCGGCCGCGCGCAGTCCGGCCGTCGGCAGTTCGGCCGCCTGCAGGTAGGGGCGGCACCGTCGGTAGCGTGGGTCGATGACGGCAGATGTAGGTCTGTTCGGACCCGACAGCGTGACGTGGCGCATCCACGGCGACCCCTCGATGATCGTGGGCGGGCTCCGTTCGCTGCTCGTGCAGGCGCTCAACCCGCGCACCATGGCCGGCGTCGACCAGCACAGCGACTTTCGCGTCGACCCGTGGGGTCGGCTCCGGCGGACGGCTGAGTACGTGGCCGCCACCACCTTCGGCGACACCGAGACCGCGGTCACGGCCGGGGCCGCCGTTCAGGCGGTGCACCGGCGGGTCAGGGGGATCGACCCCCACACCGGTGCGGCCTACTCGGCGAGCGACCACGACCTGCTCGCCTGGGTGCACGACGTCGAGGTGCACTCGTTCCTCGTCGCCTACCGCCGCTACGGGGGGCGGGTGAGTGACCGGGACGCCGACCGCTACGTCGCCGAGATGGTGCGGGCGGCGGAGCTCGTGGGGCTGTCGCCCGACGAGGTGCCGCACGACCTCGCCACGCTGCGGGCCCGCCTGCGGGCGGCGTCGATCGAGCTCTCCGACGCAGCCGTGCGGGGCATGCGCTTCATCCTCGCCCCGCCGATGCCTGCGCTGGCCAGGCCCCTGTACGCCATCCCCACCGCCGCCGCAGTGAGCCTGCTGCCGCGCCAGGTCCGCCGCCTGTACGGCCTGCCGTGGTTCCCGCCGGCCGAGCCCGCAGTCCGCCTCACCACCTACAGCCTCCTCCGAGCCCTCAACCTGGCCCTGCCCGATCCCCCGGCCCTCCGCGCCGCGAGGGCCCGGCTCGCAGCTGCGTAGCCGGCTGCGCCCAGCGTCGATCGTGGAGCTCCCATCGTGACCGATGGTGTCGAGGAGGGGCACCACCTCGTGATCGGCGGCCGCCGATGGCGGGCGAGCGACCCGAGCATCCCAGCCCCGCTCCGTCGCGAGCTCGTGCACGAGCTGATGGCGGCCCGACGGGCGGTCAAGGCCGGTGCGGGCGATCCGCAGGCCACGTCCGCCGCTCGTCGCCGGGTGCACGACGCAAAGGTGGCGCTCGGCGAGCGTGGTGCGCCCTGGTGGGAGCCGGCCCCCGTCGAGGCGGTCCGGGCCCGCCTGGCGGCGACGACGAGGGCACTGCTGCGCCACCGGCCCGAGGGTGCCACGATCTGCCCGTCGGAGGTCGCCCGGGCCGCCGCGTCGCCGGCGTGGCGGGACGCGATGGACCTCGTGCGCAACGTCGCCGCCGAGCTGGCGACCGACGGCGAGGTGCTCGTGCGCCAGCGCGGGCAGGTGGTCGACGGCGCCACCGCCAGGGGACCGGTGCGCTACGGGCGGGGCACGGCGTTCCCGGATCCGGCCCAGGAGCAGGCAGGGGAGCGGGGCTCGACGGGGCGGTCTCCGGGTGTCGTCGGTGCCCCCCGGCCACCCGGCGGCCCGCCCGACGGCGACCGACGGCGAGCACGGAGCGGGGAAGGGGCCGGATCAGCGGGGTGAACGGCCTCTATCCTGGCCGCATGACCTGTCCCTCCTGCTCGGCCGAGGTGCCGACGGGGGCGCGCTTCTGTCCGAGCTGCGGGCATCCGTTGCTCAGCCTGTCTGACGAGCGCCGGGTCGTGACGATGCTCTTCGGTGACCTCGTGGGCTTCACGGCCCTGAGCGAGACCCGCGACCCGGAGCAGGTGAAGAACCTCGTCGACCGGAGCTTCGAGCGCCTCGCCGTCGACATCACCCGCCACGGTGGGCGCGTCGACAAGGTCGTGGGCGACGCCGTCGTGGCCCTGTTCGGCGCACCGGTCGCCCACGAGGACGACGCCGAGCGGGCGGTGCGCGCCGCGCTCGCCATGCAGCGGACGATCGCCGAGATGACCGACGACCTCGGGGCGCCGATCCGCATGAGGATCGGCATCAACACGGGCGAGGTCCTCGTCGGGGCCCTGCGGGCGGGCGGCGACTACACGGCCATGGGCGACGTGGTCAACATCGCGAGCCGCCTCCAGACGGCCGCACAGCCTGGCCAGGTCGTGGTGGGAGCGGACACGTGGGCGGCCACCCGGTCGGTCATCTGCTACGAGTCGCTGGGCGGCGTCCGGGCGCGCGGCCGTGAGGCGCCGGTGCAGGTGTGGTTGGCCGGTGAGGTGATGACCCCGCCGGGGCGCCGCCCGCGGCGCAACCGCGGGCCGCTCGTCGGCCGCACGGCCGAGATGTCGATGCTGTGCAACGCCCTGACCGCCGCCGTCACCTACAAGCGGCCCTACCTCGCCCTCGTCTCCGGCGACGCCGGCATGGGCAAGAGCAGGCTCGTCGAGGAGGTGCTGGAGCACGCCCGGGACGACCACGGCGCACTCGTCCTCGAGGGCCGCTCCGTCCCCTACGGCGAGGCGAACGTGTGGTGGCCGCTGGCCGAGGCGCTCGCCGCGGCCTGCGGCATCGTGTTCGACGAGGGCGGCGCCGGAGCGAGGGAGCGGTGCGTGGCTGCCGTGGCGGTGGCCCTCGGAGCCCCCCCGGATGCCGACGAGGTGGAGCGGACCGCCGATGCGCTGCTCTACCTCATGGGGTTCCACGGCGCGCACTCCGATGTCGACCCCGCCCGGGCCCGGGACGAAGTCGGCCGGGCAGTGCGCTCCTTCGTCGAGGGCTCGGCGCAGATGCGCCCGGTCGTGCTCTCCATCGCCGACGTGCAGTGGGCCGACCGACTCGTGCTCGAGCTCATCGACGACCTCGTCGACCGCCTTCACCGCCTCCCCATCGTCGTCCTCCTCACCTCTCGCCCCGAGGTCGGGGAGCGGTGGCAGCCCCAGCCCGGCCGCCACAACCTGGTGGTGCTCAACCTCGACCCGCTCGAGGACGCTGCAGCCGCGGAGATGCTCGCCACGTTGCTCGAGTCGGAGCCGAGCGAGGACGTGCGCGACCTGCTCATCGAAAGGAGCGGGGGCAACCCCTTCTTCATCGAGGAGCTGGCGGCCCTGCTGAGCGAGGCCGGCGGTGTTGGCGGCCAGCTCCCGGCGCTGGCCGACCTGAAGGGTGCCGCCAACCTGCCGGCGACGCTGCGCGGCCTGGTGGCCGCCCGCCTCGACGTCCTCCCTGCCACCGAGCGGACCATCCTCGAGGATGCCGCCGTGCTCGGGCGGCGCGGGCCGCTCGCCGCCCTGGAGGCGCTGGCCGAGACGCGGGGTGCCACGGCGGTGTCCGCCACCCTCGAGTCGCTCGTCGCCCGCGACCTCCTGGCCGTGGACAACGGGTTCGTCGGCTTCGGCTCGGACCTCGTGCGGGAGGTGACCTACGGCATCCTCACCAAGGCGGAGCGGGCCCGCCGCCACGCCAGTCTCACGTCGTGGTTGGCGACGAGGTCGGCGAGCGACCGCAGCGACGAGCTGCTCGAGGAGCTGGCCCGCCATGCGTCGTTGGCGGCCGAGCTCACCGCTGAGGTCGGCCACGTCCGAGGGGTGCCGGAGGACATCCGGGACCAGGCCGTGGCAGCGCTCGACCAGGCCGCCACGCGCGCCGACGAGCGGGAGGTCCACCTCGTCTCCGTCCGCCTCTACGACCAGCAGGTCCGCCTCCTCGGGAACGAGGTGAGCGCTCGCCGCCGCCACGCCCTGGTGGGTCGGGCGCGCGCCCACGCCGCGCTGCGACACCACGACCTGGCCAGGGCCGACCTCGAGCTCGCCCTCTCCGAGGCACGGGAGGTGGGGGACGACCTCGTGGTCGCCCGCGCCCTCACCGTCCTCGGCGACATCGAGCAGAACGAGGGCGCCCTCGGCGCGTCCATGGACACCCTGGGCCAGGCCGTGGCCCTCTGGCGCAAGCTCGACGACCGGCGGGGCGAGGCTGCTGCGCTGCGCCGCCAGGGCATGACGAGCTTGTTCGCCGGTGACCCGGACGCCGCCGAGGACGCCATCGGGGAGGCGCTCGTCGCCTTCCAGGCCATCGGCGCCCGCAAGGGCATCGCCTGGGCCAACCAGAACCTGGCGTGGATCGCCTTCACCCGGGGCGACATCGCCCTGGCCGACGAGCGCCTCGATGCCGCGATCGACCTCTTCGCCGACATCGGCGACTGGGGCGGCCTGGGCTGGGCCCGCGGGCTCCAGGCCTACGTCCGCTTCACCCAGGGTGGAGGTGGCGAGGCCGAGCGCATCGCCACCAGGGTCCTGGACGAGGCCGACGAGCGGGGCGACCCCTTCGGGGTGGCGATGATGACCGTCCTCCTCGGGTCCATCCGGCTCTGGCAGGGCCATGCCGAGGAGGCGGTCGAGCTCGCCACCCGCGCCCAGCAGCGCTTCGCCGAGATCGGCGACATCTGGGGCCAGTGCCGCGCCGTGGGGCCCCTGAGCCGCGCCCTCTTGGTCACCGGCCGCCGGGCCGAGGCCGAGGGCGTCGTGTCGGTGGCCCGCAACCTCGTCGACCGCCTGCCCGAGGGCTCGAGCGAGCGGATCGTGCCGGACCTGCTCGGGGCCGAGCTGGCCGTGCACATCGGTGAGGGGCACCTGGCGCTCGAGCTCCTCGGAGGCTCGGGGGACCTGCGCTCCGCCATCGGCGCGGGCGGCGACCGCGAGGTGGCCCACATCCTCGGGACCGCCTTGCTCCAGGCCGGCCGCTTCGACGACGCCACCGCCGTCCTCGGGCGGGGGATGAGCCGGCACCCGGGACGCCCGGCGATGCACAGCGCCCTCGTCCTCGCCCTCGCTGCGGTGGGCCGGGTCGAGGAGGCACGCGAGCACGCCGCCACCGTCGAGGGGATCGTGTGGGCGACGTACCTCGACCGCGTGATCGCGCTCGTCGGTCTGGCCTGTGCCGAGACGCAGGCGGGGGAGACGGCTCTCGCCCTCCGGGCCATCGAGCGTGCCGCCGCCCTCGCCGATGCGACCGACGACATCCTCACCGGGGGCATCGTCGCACTGGCCCGGTCCCGGGTGCTCGAGGCGGTCGGCGCAGATGCCGGCGCCGACGTCGCCTTGGCCGACGCCGACGCCCGCCTGAGCCGCGTCGGGGTCGACGCCGCCGGCTGGGACGACCTGTTCCGCGTGGCCACCGGCGCACCCGCCGTCGCCTGACCCCGGAGGGGGCAGGACCCGGGAGCCCCGGGCACCGGCTCAGGCGAGGCTGGGGAGGTCCTGGCGCAGCTCGAGGACGGGCGCCCACAGGTCGCCGAGGCGGGCCACCCGCGCCAGCACGTCGGGCGCCTCGAAGGTGAGCGCCTCCCGGTCCCCCGCCTCCAGGGCCGCCTCGACCTCGTCCCAGGTCACGGGTGTCGAGACGGTCGGCCGGGGGCGGGCCCGCAACGTGTAGGCGCACGCCGTGGTCTTGTGTCGCGCGTTCTGGCTCCAGTCGATGAGGACCCTGCCCTCCCGCAGCACCTTGCGCTGCTGGCTCACCACCCGGTCGGGGTGCTGCTGCTCCATCACCCGGGCCAGGGTGCGGGCGACGTCGGCGGCGGCGGCGTGGGTCGCCGGAGTGTTCAGCGGGAGGTACACCTGCAGGCCCTTCGACCCCGACGTCTTCACGAGGCACTCGAGGTCGAGGTCGTGCAGCACGTGGCGGACCCAGAGCGCGACCTCGGCGCAGTCGAGGACGTCGGCCGGCGCGCCCGGGTCGAGGTCGAACACCACCATGGTGGGCGTCTCGGGGTCGGCGGCGAGGGCCATCGGTGCGTGCAGCTCGAGCGCTGCGAGGTTGGCCGACCAGACCATCGCCGGCAGTGAGTCGAGGCGGCAGAAGTCGATCGTCCCGTCCTCGCCCTCGACGCGGTGGATCCCCACCCACTCGGGGCGGTGCGCAGGGCAGTTCTTCTCGTAGAACGAGACGCCGTCGACGCCGTCGGGGAAGCGGCGGCGGGTCATGGCTCGGTCACCCATGTGGGGGAGCAGCACCGGGGCGATGCGGGCGTAGTAGTCGATCACCTCGCCCTTGGTGAAGCCGGACGCCGGATAGAGGACCTTCTCGAGGTTGGAGAGGGAGAGCGAACGGCCCTCCACCTCGACGAGGGTGCCGGCGGCGATGGCTAGGACGCCTTCTTGGCCCGGGCGGGAGCCGCCTTGGCGGCGGCCGACCGCTTGGCGGGAGCCTTCTTGGCGGCTGACCTCTTGGCCGGCGCCCGCTTCGACGCCTTGGCCGTCGTCGACGCCACCGGCACCTCCTCGTCGCCGTCGACCGCCTCGTCGCCGTCGTTGCCGTCGTTGCCGGCCGCGGGTGCGCCGGCGCTCGCTGCCGGGTGTCGCTTGCGGGCGGAGCGGGCCTCGGCCACTGATGCCTCGAGCGCGGCCATGAGGTCGACGACCTTGCCACCGTCGACCGGGGTGGGTGCCTCGATGCGGATCTCCTCACCGGCCGCCTTCTGCTCGATGAGGCCGAGGACGCGGTCGCGGTACTCGTCCTTGAAGCGGGTGGGGTCGAAGTCGACGCTGAGCGACTCGATGAGCTGGCTCGCCATCTTCAGCTCGCGCTCGGACACGTCGACGGCGGCGACCTCCTGGAGCTCCTTGATCTCGCCGGGGGCGGCCAGCTCGTCTGCGTAGACCATGGTCGAGAGCATGATCATCCCGTCCTTCGGCCGCAGCGCCGCCAGGTACTGCTTCGTGCGCATCACGAAGCGGGCGATGCCGACCTTGCCCTGCTCCTCCATCGCCTTGGCCAGGAGGGCGTAGGGCTTCTCGGCCGCCTTGACCGGCGCCACCAGGTACGGGGTGTCGAAGAACACGGGGTCGATGTCCTCGAGGTCGATGAACTCCTCGATCTCGATGCTGCGGGTCGACTCCGGGTCGAGTGCGTCGAGCTCCTCCGGCTCGACCAGGATGTAGTGGTCCTTCGAGAGCTCGTAGCCCTTGACGATCTGCTCGTAGGGGACCTCGCTGCCGTCAGCCGACGACACCCGCTGCATCTTCACTCGGGCCCCCGTCTTGCTGTCGATCTGGTGGAACGACACGCCCTTCTTGGAGACCGCCGGGTAGAGCCTGATGGGGATGTTGACCAGCCCGAAGCTGATCGATCCGCTCCACAGCGACCTCGCCATCGTCGTGTCCTCTCCTCGGCCTCGGGCCCGAACCCCATCAGGGCTGGTCTACCCCCGCAACAGTGTCCACATCTGCCGGCTCCTTGTCGACCCTCGTGCCCTTGTAGGACGGGTGTCGCAGGATCCCAGCCGATGTCCGCTCCCGGTACTCGACGTCGACGACCAGCGTCGGCGTCACGAACACGGCCTTGCTCGGGAGCCTCTCGGTGAAGGGGCTGACCGCCCTGACGGTGGGCTCGAGGGTGGCCTGGAGGCGCCGCAGCTCCGCATCGGTGAACCCCGTCCCCACGCCACCAACGAAGCGCAACCGCCCGTCGGCGGTCGGCAGGCCGAGGAGGAGCGCACCCACGCCCCCCGCCCGCCGGCCGTCACCGGGGAGCCAGCCCCCGACGACGAACTCGTCCTTGGAGGTGAGCACGACCTTCGTCCACGCCTTGCTCCGCACGCCCGGGTGGTAGGCGCTGTCGGTCCGCTTGGCGACGACACCCTCCATGCCGCGCGCCTGCATCGCTGCGAGCGTGCCCCGCCCCTCGCTCTCGAACGACGGGGGCGTGGCCCACGAGGGGCCGGCCAGCGCCAGGTCCTCGAGCTCGTCGCGCCGTGCCCGCCACGGCTCGGGCAGGAGGGAGCGCCGGCCGAGGTGGAGCACGTCGAAGACGAGGTACGTCACCGGGACGGTGGCCACCAAGCCCGCTGCGGTCCGCCCGCTCGACACGTGCATGCGCCCCTGCAGGCGCTGGAACGAGGGCAGCCCGCCATCGTCGAGCGCCACCACCTCCCCGTCGAGGATCGCCCGGGTGGCACCGAGCGAGGCGCCGAGCGGTGCCAGCTCGGGGTAGGCACCGGTCGCATCCCTGCCGTTCCTCGTGTGCAGCGAGAACGTGGCCCCGTCCCAGCGAGCAAGGGCGCGGACCCCGTCCCACTTCGCCTCGAAGGTGTGCCCGTCGTCAGCGGGGAGGGGCCCGGCGGTGGCCAGCATCGGCCGGAGGGTGCTGGCCGGGGGCGGCTCGACGTCAGGCTCGGCGTCGGGCATGGCCCGGAGTGTGCCCCACCGCACCCGGATCGGTCGACCCTGCGCCGCGTCGTGCACCTGGGCTCAGCCCGACCTGTGCTCCGGTCGGCGCAGCCTGCGGGGTTCGAGATGCGTGCCGGGTGGGACGTGCACGGCCTGCTCCTCCACGGGCGGGGGTCCGTTGCGCAGCTCCACGTAGATGGCCTTCACCGTCCCCACCAGCGGCGTCGCCGCCAGCGCGCCGGGCACGCCGGCGGCGGCACCACCGATCAGCGCAGCGAGCATCGTCGTCGGCGGCGTGAGGTTGACCGCCTTGCCCACCACCGCCGGCTGGACGAGGTTGCTCTCCACCTGCTGGTACACGAGGTAGGTGACGAGCGCGACGACTCCAACGAGCGGGCCCTCGGTGATGGCGAGGAGCACGAAGAACGAGCCGCCGAGGAGCCCCCCCACCTGGGGGATCAGGTTCGTGAGGGTCGCCCAGATGGCCGCCAGCGGGGTGAGGGGGACGCCGAGCACGAGGCCTGCGGTGAGGATCACGAGGCCGTTGATCACGGCGACGAGGAGCGAGCCGGCGAAGTAGTTGCCGACCGTGCGGTAGACGATCCGGCCGATCTCGTCGGCCCGCTGACGCCGCGTCGGCGCGATCAGCCGGCGTGCCCGCGCCACGAGCGCCTCCCCGTCGACCATGACTGCGACGGCGGTGATGAGCACCGCAGCCAGGGTCTGCACCCCTCCGAGCGCAGCCTCGGCCGCCACCCCGATGGTGTCGTCGTCGATGCGCCCGGGGAGCTCGTCGAGGAAGCGCTCGACCTCCACCGCGGCGTCGGCCTCCTCCAGGCGGGCGCCCACCAGAGGCCACGAGTAGGTGCGCTCCACGGTGTCCGGCAGCTCCTCGGTGAGGTCCTGTGCCTGGCGGATGGCGGGCGGCGCCAGGAGCAGCGCGATGGCGGCGAACGCCCCGACGAGCACGCTCGCCACGAGCGCCACCGCACCCGTCCTCGTCCAGTGGAACGTCCGCCGTGCCCGCACGACGAGCGGGTCGAGGGCGACCGCCAGCAGCAGGCCGACCGCCACCTTGGTCAGCGCGTCCGAGCCGGCCCGGAAGAGGGCGAGGATGGCGAGGGCGGCGAGCAGCGCGGCGACCATGTAGGCCACCGACACGAGGTCGCCCGAGAGGTTGGCCGGCGGGCGTGGACCGTCACCGCCGGCCTCGGCGGTGGCAGCGGTCTGGGAGGACGCCATCGGCGCATCGTAGGACCGTGCCCTGGCGCGGCCGCTGGCTACTGTCGACCGGTGGTGGCGACCGGACCGGTGGAGCGCCGTGGCCCCCGGTTCACGGCGTCGATCGCGGTGCTGCTCGTGCTGGCCCTGCTGGCCACACTCGTCATGCGCAACATCTTCGTCGCCGCCCACCGGGTCCTCGGCTGGGGCGTGGCCACCGTCGTGGTGGCGGCCCTGCTCGAGCCGCCGATCAGCTGGATCTCCCGCTTCGTACCCAAGGTGCTGGCGTTGCTGCTCGCCGGGCTCGGCATCGCCGTGGTGGCGGGTGCGCTCGTCTACGGCGTGTTCGACGACCTGCAGTTCGAGACCGAGGCGCTGCGCGAGCGGGGGCCGGCGGCGGCGGCGCGGCTCGAGGCGCGCGACGACCGCATCGGTGACGTCGCGACGGACCTGCGCATGACGGAGCGGGCGGAGGACGCCTTCGAGACCCTCGAGGAGCGCTTCGGCGCCGGCACCCAGGTGCTGGCCTCGGCTGCAGGCACCGTTCCGAGCTACTTCGTGTCGTTCATCCTCACGATCTTCTTCATCCTCTACGGGAAGCGGATGTTCGAGGGCGCGGTCGACCAGATCGACAGCGCCCGTCGCAGGCGCCGCCTGGAGCAGGTCGTGCGGGAGGGCGTGCGCCGCGGGCGCAGCTACCTGTGGTGGGCGCTCCTCCAGGGGTCCGTCGTCGGCGGCGCCACCTTCGTCGTGGCCGAGCACCTCGATCTGCCCGCTCCCACCGTTCTCGGCCTCGTCGCCGCCGTCGCCGCCTCGGTCCCGTACATCGGGATCGTCATCGGCGTCGTGCCCACGGTCCTCCTGGCCGCCGGGTTGGAGTCGCCGGAGGCGGGCGCGGTCATCGTCGCCGTCGGCCTCGCCGCCCAGGCCGTCGAGGCGCTCGTCGTGCGCCGCCTGGTCGACCGGCGGACGCTGCACGTCGGTCCGGCGATCCCGGTGATCGTCGGATCCATCGGCCTCGAGGTCTACGGCATCGGGGGCGCGCTCTACGGCGTCGCACTGGCCGTGTTCCTGTTGGCCGTGGCCGACGCCGCCGCCACCCAGGCCGACGAGCCGCTGCCGACGCCGAACCAGGACTGGGTGAGCGACCCGGACCCGCCGCCCGCAGCGAGGTCCGCAGAGGGCGGAGCCAGCGCCGACACCGGGCACGCGCCAGGCGACACCGTCGTCGCTCCGGGGCCGTCGTCCCCGCCCCGAAGGTGAGGCACGGTCAGCCGGGCGGCCGCGCACCGGCGGTCTCGACCAGGAGGTCGAGCAGCCGGGCCAGGAACGACGCCATCTGGTCTCGCGCCACGGGTGCACCCGAGCGGTAGGCGCCGTTGGCCGTGCCGCCGGTGAGACCGGCGCCGGCCGCTCGGTTGATGCTCCCCTCGTGGGGGCTGCCGGCGTCGTCGGCGAAGTAGTCCACCGGGGGCGCTTCCAGCGCGCGCCCGGTGCGCACGTCACGGGCCCGCACGAGGAACGTCGCCATCTGCGCCCGGCTCACGGGGTCACCTGATCGGTAGCGCCCGTCGGTCCCGCCGACCACCACACCGGCGGCGGCGACCCTGTTGATGTCGGCCTCGTGGGTGGTCCCGTCGTCGTCGTCGAAGGCGTCGGGCGGGTTCACCGGCAGGCTGCCGCCTGAGCTCTCGATGGTCCGGGTGATGAAGCTCGCCATCTGGCCGCGGTTCACCACCCCCGACGGGTCGTACCCGTTCGACGACCCGAGGGTCACCCCCCACCACCTGATGCAGTCGATGGCGACGCGGTGGACGTTGCCGGCGGGGACGTCACCGAAGCCGCTGGGTGGCACCCGGCCCGGCGGGCAGGCGTCGGTGACGGATCGGGCCTCGGCCAGGGAGGCGATGGTGCCGGTGCGCCGGCCGTCCCGGCGGAACTGGGGCCAGGCGAGTCGGCCGGCCCCTGCCTGCGGGCCGAGCTCGTAGCGCAGCACGACACCGCTGCCCCCGCGGAAGCCGGCGAGCACCACGTCGAGCAGGCCGTTGCCGTCGACGTCGGTGACCAGCGGCGAGCTCTGGAAGCCGGTGCCGGTCCCCTCGGCGAGGCTGAGGAGTCGGGCGCCGGTCTTGCCGCTGTAGGCGAAGACGGCGCCGCCGGTCGGCACCAGGAGGTCCTGACCACCGTCACCGTCGAGGTCCGCGGTCACGAGCTGCGCCAGCACCACGCCCCCGCCCGAGGCACGGGGGAAGCCGGGGAGGCGACCGCCGGTGCCGTTCCAGGCGAAGACGGAGCCGCCGGCGCCACGACCGTGGCGGCTGTCGAACGTCCCGATGGCGACGTCGAGCCGACCGTCCCCGTCGAGGTCGGCGAGCGTGGGCGAGGCGTTGGTGACGCCATCGGTGCTCTGCGGCCAGCCCGGCTTGAGCCGTCCGTCGAGCTCGAGCGCGTAGACCTTCGTCGAGTCGGCACCGCCCCAGTAGTCGCCCCCGCCGAACACGATGTCCGGCCGTCCGTCACCGTCGATGTCGCCCACCGAGGGTGCGCCCCTGACGATGTCATCGACGCGGTGCTCCCAAAGGGGTCGGCCGCTGCCGTCGATGGCCCGCACCATGCCGCCCCGGTGGTCGACCGGGGCGCCGGCCGACGAGTCGCCGCCGATCACGATGTCGTCCACCCCGTTGCCGTTGACGTCGACGAGGGCGGCTGAGGAGAAGACGGTGTCGTCCCAGTAGAAGGGGAAGCCGCCGAGGCGGACCCCGTCTGGGTCCACGGCGTGGATGCTCTCGAGCCCGAGGGCGCCGAAGGACGCCTCGGGCCGGCCGTCGCCGGTGATGTCGCCGATCGCCGGCGTCGAGTGGATCGACGGGTTGGTGAAGACCCGGTCGGCGGCTGCGTAGCGCCAGCGGACAGCGCCGTCGGGCGCGAACGAGTAGACGCCGCCGCCCGGGGCGTCGTCGGTGCCGACCCCGATGTGGATCTCCGGGCGCCCGTCCCCGGTGGTGTCGGCCACGGCAGGAGAGGAGTTGATCGGGTGCGTCGTCTGCTGCGGCCACCCCGGCGTCGAGCTCCCGTCGCCTGCCCGCAGCACGTTCACCTTGCCGTCGTGGCTCCCGACCACGATGTCGAGCTGCCCGTCCCCGTCGATGTCACCCACGCCCGGGGAGGACTCGCGCACGGTCCCACCGAGCTGGCGCTCCCAGCGCAGGGTCGGCTCGCCGGCGGCCTGCGCGCCGAGGGGGACGGTGGGCGACCCGACCACCAGGAGAGCGACGCCGACGGCGAGTGCGAGGGTGGCGCGAGCCCGCCGGGGGGATGTGCTTCGTTCGACCATGACCTGGCATCGGCACGTCCGACCCTCCATGTGAGCCACGGTTTCCCGGTGTCAGGTGAGGTGCCCGACCGTGGATCGGGGCCTCACCGAAGCGGGTCCGCCGCTCAGTCGACCAACGCCTGGTAGACGAGCTGCTTGAGCTGCGAGCGGATCGGGTGGGTGCTCGACGGCAGGAGCTGGGTGAGGAACAGTGCCGTGATCTCCTCGGCGGGGTCGACCCAGAAGGCGGTGCTCGCCGCCCCGCCCCAGGCGAACTCGCCGACCGAGGACAGCACCTTGTTGTCGACCGAGCTCTCGACCACGGAGAAGCCGAGCCCGAAGCCCACACCAGCGAACGAGGTCTCGGCGAACAGCGGACGGCCGAAGGCCTCGAGGTCGACGCCTCCTGGCAGGTGGTTGCCGGTCATGTAGCGCACCGTGCGGGTGCCGAGCAGCCGCGTCCCCTCGAGCGCACCCCCGCCGAGCAGCATCTGGGTGAAGCGGTGGTAGTCGGCGGCGCTCGACACGAGGCCGCCGCCGCCGGAGAAGAAGCCGGGCTCCCGCTTCGCCAGCTCGCCCATGGCGTCCGCCCGGACGGCGAGGCGGGTCGCCGGGGAGGGCACGTACAGCGCCGCCAGCCGGTCGTGGTCCGCCTCGGGGACCGAGAAGGCGGTCTCGGTCATGCCGAGCGGCTCGAAGATCCGCTCGCGCAGGAACACGTCGAGGGGCTGGCCGGACACGACCTCGACGAGGCGACCGAGCACGTCGGTGGAGACGCCGTAGTTCCACTCGCTCCCGGGCTGGAACAGCAGTGGGAACGAGGCCCAGCTCTCGCAGTGGTCGGCCAGCGACAGCTTCCCGGGCGCCCCCCACTCGTAACCGGCGGCGCGGTACATCGCATCGACGGGCGTGGCGTGGTGGAAGCCGTAGGTCAGACCCGACGTGTGGGTGAGGAGGTGCCACACGCGGATCGGTTCGATCTGTGCCTCGAGGACCGGGTTGACCGTCGATCCCGACCGGTAGACCTTGGTGTCGGCGAAGGACGGCAGCCACCGCGAGATCGGGTCCTTCAGCTCGAACGCGCCCTCCTCGTACAGCATCATCGCCGCCACTGAGGTGATCGGCTTCGTCATCGAGTAGATGCGCCACAACGTGTCGGGCGTCACCGGGGCGGCGGCCTCCATGTCGCGCTTTCCGCACGTCGACAGGTGCACGATCTGACCACGGCGAGCCACGAGTGCGAGCCAGCCGGGGAGGCGCCCGTCGTCGACGTACCGACCGAAGTGGGTGTCGATCCTGGCCAGCCGTCCCTTGTCGAAGCCGGCGGCGCCTGGCTCCACCTCCACCTCGAACACGGTCATCGCATCCCCCCACAGGACATGGCACGCGGCACCGAGGGCCGGTCGTCGGCGTCACGCTACCCATGCGCCGCAAGGCCCCGGCCCGAGCGTGCTCCCGCGTGTCGTGTAGCGTCGCGCTGGTGGGACGCGTACCGCTCGTCGACCCGGAGGACGAGGGCACCGATCCGCTCGCCCGCGAGGTGTTGGCCCGCGTCACCGGGCTCCGGGGCCGCAGTGTGGCGCCGAACGTGTACCGGGCGGTCGCCAACCACCCCCGGGCGCTCGACGCCATGGTGAAGTTCGGGACGGTCGTCTACTTCGACAACACGATGAGCCCCGCCCAGCGGGAGCTCGCCTACCTCACCGCCTCGCTCACGAACGACTGCCACTATTGAATCCCCACCCACGTGCTGCTCGGTCGAGCAGCCGGCCTGACCGAGGAGAAGCTCTCCCACCTCGGTGACGACCCTCTCCCCGAGGGCCTGTACGCCCCCGACGAGGCGGCGATCGTGCGCTACGCCCAGCGGTCGACGCGCATGGACGCGATCGACGACGCCACCTACGGCGCGCTCGCCGAGCACTTCGACCAGCAGCAGATCATCGAGATCTGCTTCACCGTCGGGCTGTCCAACATGATCAACCGCTTCCACGCCACCTTCTTGACCGAGGTGGACCCCGTCACCCAGGAGGCGCTCGCCCCGGCGTGCCCCCTGTCGTACCCCGACGTCCCACCCTCAGAAGCGGGCTGAGCAGACCGCCGACCGCAATGGTTCGCGCCGCCACCCTGGTCGCGCTCCCTTCGATTGCGTCGTGCTCACGTGGCGATTCGGGCCACAGCCCGTGAAAGCCGCTGCGCCGGCACCTCGACCACGCGGTGGAACCCGTGGGCCACCAGGAGGGAGACGAGCAGCACGATGCCGAGGCGCCCGGGGATCGGGAGCTGCGGCCACAGCACCCCGGACGACACGGCGATCGGCTCGTGGACGAGGTAGAGGCTGAAGGAGCGCACGCCGACCCACTGCACCCAGGGCGCGCCGAGGATGCGCCGAGCGCCGGGGGAGTGCAGCGCAAGGACGACGGCCAGACATGCGCCGACCACGGTCAGGACGAGCGCTGCCGCCCGAACGGGACCCCACTCGAGCCCCACCAGCAGCAGCCCGGCCTCGACCGTCAGCAGCGCCACGCACAGCCCCGTCAACAGGAGCAGCCGTGCTCTGGTGCCGGCCAGCCGCGCGACCGCGGCGGCGACGCGGTCCCCCTCGACGGCCAACAGCACCCCGAGGCCGAACATCGGGAGGTGGACCAGCTCGCCCACGAAGGCGCGGTCGCCGACGGCGATCATGACCAGCAGGAGCAGCGCCTTGAGCACCCAAAGCCGGCGCAGCCGGAGGGCGGCGAGGAGGTAGAGCGGGAGCAGGAGCGAGAACAGCACCTCCCAGCGCAGCGACCACAGGGGGCTGTTGATCCAGTCGGTGCCGAGGACCAACAGCCCGTCCCGAAGGACCGCCGCCGCCCCTTGGACGGGGATGTGGGCGTCGTACCAGCCGCTGAGCGCAGGTCGGGGCACGCGGGGCACGGCGGCAGCCAGCACGACCGCCAACAACAGCGATCCCCAGACGGGCAGGTAGAGCCGGAGGAGCCGCTGCGGGTAGTATGTCCGCCACCGCACGCCCCCTGCGAGGGCCGGAAGGGTCAGCACGAAGCCGCTCAGCACGAAGAAGAGGTACACCGCCTGCGGTCCTGCCCAGAGCGCGTAGAGGGGTGTGTGCGTGAGCCACCACGACGCCTCCTCCACCCGCACGCCCGACGGCGTCTGGTCACGTTCGGCGAAGGTGGGTGCGAGGAGCAGGACGTGGAAGGCCACCACGACCAGGGCGGCCACGCCACGCAAGCCGTCCAGTGCGGGGAGGCGCTGGGGGCGCCGGCGTGGATCCCTCGGGTCGCTGGCGCCGTCGGGCACCGCTGCGAACGGCCCGGCCGGACCGGCGAGCGGGGAGACGAGGTCGCTGGACCTGCCCGCTGCCCCAGCCTCATCCGTGGCGTCCCTGCCGACGTTCACCCGCCCGCACCGCGAGGGCCCGGCGACGGGCGCCGCCGGAGCCTGGGGGCGCTCCGCGAAGAGGTCGGCGACGCTGGGCTCCTCATGGTCGTTCCTCGGTCGGGGGCGGGGTCCCTTCCTAGCGCCATGAGGTTGCGTCGACGTGACGGCCGTCTGAAGGTGCAGCTCGGCGTGACGGGTGGGGCAGCGGCTCGCGGCCCGCGGCCGGGGGGTCGAGCTCGCGTGCCGGGGAGGTCGTCCTCCCGGCTGGTCAGCCGGTGTGGCGGTACACCGCGAAGTCCTCGTCCGTGGCGGCCCCGCTGAACACCTCGAACAGCTGCCAGGGCTCGGTGTGCGGCAGCCGGACGTCGAGCGGCAGGACCAGCACGTCTGCACCGGCCCGTTCGGCACGCCCCAGCACGTTCTGGAGGTCGAGGCACAGCGGAGCCGAGCGCTCCTCGCACTCCCGCGCCTCGTTCCACCGTACGAACGACCTGCGCTCCTCCGAGGTGACCATGAAGACGCCGCTGCCGCTCTCGCCCGCGATGGTCGCGCCGAACCAGTCCGGATCGACGACCACGAGCTCGCCTGGCTGCACGACTGCCGCGACCCGCTCCCCGTTCGAGAACGGTCCGGTGGCGTCGAGGGCGATGGCGGCCACGCCGCCCAGCGCCTGCACCCCCAAGAGCGCGATGACCATGCGCTGATCGACGGCCTCACCGACCCGTGAGGACGCGAACCAGATGGCGGCGACGGCGAGGAGGTAGAGGTGCCCGTAGTGGTAGATCGAGCCCGAGTACATGACGTAGCCGAAGAGCAGGAAGCCGACGACGCCCGTGATCCACATCGCAAGCGACACCGGCGAGCGTCGCAACCCGAGGGCCACGATCCCCACGGCGATGCCGGCGAAGAGGGCGACGACGATCCCGTTCGGGGAGTCGACCACGCTGTTGTCCCACCAGCCGTCGTGGCGGAGTGGCGGGATGGGGACCAGCGCCCTCACCAGCTGCCGGAGATCGACGCGGTCTGGGTCGAGCCCGAGGAACGGGTTCAGGAGGGGGTCCGTCGAGAAGAACCCCGTCGTCGTCGCCCGTGGACGTGCAAGCAGGAGGGAGAGCGCGACCCCGGCGACGGCTGCGCCGGCGGGGACCAGGGCGCTCCGCCGCCGTTCCGGCCAGCGCTCCAGCACGGCGGCGGCACCGAGCACCAGCGCCAGCATGGCGCCGTAGACGCTCGTGAGCGCGAGGAGCACGAGAAGGACCGCCCGCCACGCCGTGTGCGACCGCGTCGAGCTCCAAGCGAGGGCGGCGTAGGTGAAGGCGAACAGGGCGGTGAGGCCGTACGGCCTGCTCACCGCCAGGTACTCGAAGGCGGAGAAGTAACCGAGGGCGAAGACGGGCTTCTGCCAGGTCCTGAACGGTCCGCACCAGGTGACGATGGCTGTCGACGCCACAGCCACAGCGGCGACGAGCAGGCGCATGAGCTCGACCGGGCCGACCCGGGAGAGGCCGAAGAGGAGGATGTGCCACAGCGGGGAATGGCCCTCGTCGCGCACGTTCGACAGGAGCTCGCTCAGCGAGGCGCTGCCGTCCGCAAGCAGCCATGCCTGCCATTCGTCGCGCCACATCTCGTGGGTGGTGAGGGCGACGACGGCGACGCAAAGGGAGATCCCGACCGCCCCCCACGACCAACGATCCCCACGGCCCCGCACCTCGGGACAGTAACCAGGCGCCGGCACCGGACCCGCGCAGGAGCGGATCACCGGTCCGGGCACGAGAACAACGCCGACGGCTGGGGAGCGCGGGTGTCGTCCGATCCCGGATCGACGGCCCGGGTCCTGGATCGACAGCTCACGGACCCCGCCCACCTCGACGGGGGCCTCTCCCCCTCTTCCACCGTGGCCGTCGCTCCGACCCTCGGTCTTGTCGATCGGCGTGCCGGCCGTGAGCCGCCCCGAGTCGGTTGTGTTACGGTTTCGTGTCCGGCCCGGTCCGATGTCGTCTGCAACGACGTCGCGCCAACCCCCCTCCCCTCTCACACGGAGTCTCCCCCTGATGCGCCTCTCCCCTTTCCGCACGCGCGCGGCTGCTGCGGTGTCGCTGGCCCTCGTGGCCACGATCGGCTTCTCCGGCCCCGCCAGTGCCGATCCACCTCCGATCGACGGCGGTCGGCAGCTGTCGATCGTCGAGGCGATGGAAGCTGGCTATGACGGCGGGTTCCGCAGCGAAGAGCAGCTGCTGACCGTCACGTCCATCGCCATCGCAGAATCATCGCTCTACACCGGCTTCCGGAACTGGCACCCAGAGCTCGGCGGTGGCGCAGCCGACCGTGGCCTCTTCCAGATCAACTCGTACTACTGGCCGCAGTACAGCGATGCCACCGTCGACGACCCGACTCAGGCCGCACGTGTGACGCACGAGATCTCCTCGGGCGGCTCCGACTTCGGCGCCTGGCACACCTACACCTCCGGTGAGGCCCAGAAGCACTTCGACGCGGCCTACAACGGCTGGCCTGCAGTGCGCCCGCTCGTCCAGTACTTCCTGGCCGCCCGCAGCGGTGCCGCCGCCGCTCCCGCTGCGGCTGTCACTGCTGCGAGCGCAGCTCCCTCGGGAGAGGTCACCCAGGTCCTCGGCATGGGAGGGACGCTGTACCAGATGGCCATCCAGCACTACGGCAACGGCGAGGCGTGGCGCTACATCGCCGCCCGCAACGGTGTGCTGGTGCCCGAGCAGCTGCTGGCCGAGCAGGTGCTGATCATCCCGTAGCCCTGTCGTTCTCGGGTCGACGTCGACCCGCTGGCAACCCCGCACACCGGCGGGTGCCGGGCGCCCGCCGCGCCCGGCACCCGCCGTGTTCGCGCTCACCGGCGAGTGCCACGTCGCGGGAGCAGGGCGGGCCGTCAGAGGATCGATGCACCGCCGATCTGCTCAGCGCCGGCCCGGCCGGACTCCACGACGAAGCTGGCCTTGGTGACCAGCGGTGCGCCGGGAGTGCTCACGTAGGGCACCTCCTGGAAGTCCGTGCGCCATTGACGTCGCGTCAGCTCGCACTGCACGAAGCCCCGCCGCTGCGAGAAGAACTTGATGTGCGGGTTCCCGGGGAGCAGCGCATCGATGCCCGTGTCGGAGCCGTCCCCGTCGGAGCTGATCGAGGTGCCCACGAACTCGGTGGCGAGGGTGGCCGAGGCCGGGTCGGCGAAGTCGGCCTTGAGGTCGTTCACCCAGCTGCTGTGGATGTCTCCGGTCAGCACGACCACGTCGCTCACGGCCTGGTCGGCGATGTGGCCCAGCAGGCGGTCGCGCGAGAACGGGTAGCCGTCCCACCCGTCGGTGTTGATGAGCACGTCAGGCCCGGGGGCGATGTCGAGCTGGGCCACGAACACCTGCTGCGCCAGCACCTTCCAGCGCGAGCGGGAGGCGGCGAGGCCGTCGAGCAACCACGACTCCTGCTCGGACCCGGTGATCGTGCGCGCCGGGTCGGCGATCTCATCACAGGGCGGCGTGAGGCCGCCGCCGCAGGCCTGGTCGCTGCGGTACTGGCGGGTGTCGAGCACGTTGAACTCCGCCAGGTCACCGAAGCGGAGGCGTCGGTAGCCCAGCAGGTCGGGCCCGGCGGGGAGCAGCGCAGAGCGGACGGGCATGTGCTCGTACCAGGCCCGATACGCAGCCGCCCGCCGTCGGAGGAAGACCGCAGGGTCCTGGTCGGGCTCGGTGTCGACCTGGGAGATGTCGCTCGCGTAGTTGTTCTCCACCTCGTGGTCGTCCCACGTGACGATGAAGGGGAAGGCGGCGTGGGCCGCCTGGAGGTCGGCATCGAGCTTGTACAGGGCGTAGCGGTTCCGGTAGGAGGCGAGGTCCATCGGCTCGGCCCTGACCGGCTCAGGCGGCGCCTCGGGGCGCACGGTGGTCGTGTGGTTGCCCTCGTAGATGTAGTCACCGAGGTGGACGACGAGGTCGAGGTCCTGCTCGGCCATGTGGCGGTACGCCGTGTAGTAGCCGACCTGCCACTGCTGGCACGAGGCGAAGGCGAAGTTGAGCGAGCGGGGCGACGAGCCCGCCTCCGGGGCGGTGCGGGTGCGCCCGACGGGGCTGATGACCCCTTCGGCCTTGAAGCGGTACCAGTAGGTCCTGGCCGGGCGGAGGCCCTGCACCTCCACGTGCACGGAGTACCCGAGCTCCGGCCCGGCGAGGGTGGTCCCCCGCTTCACCACCCGGCGGAAGCGTTCGTCGGCGGCGATCTCCCACTTGACCGCCACGCCCCTGGTCCCCGTGCCACCGCCGTTGAAGGGGTCTCGGGCGAGGCGGGTCCACAGGACGACGCCGCGAGGCAGCGGGTCGCCGGAGGCGACGCCGAGGGTGAAGGGGGCGGTGGCGAGGCCGGTCAGCGGCTCCGTCGCCCCGGCGAGTGCACGGCTGGCGGGCAGGAGGTCGAGGGCGGTCACGGCCAACGCTCCACCAGCGGCCTTGAGCAACGTTCTGCGGTCCATGTCCGGAGAGGAAAGCACAGGGGCGTGGACGGGGGAGTGACCCTCGCATTTTCGGTGGGTGAACGCTCGTCGAACTGTCCGCCACCTCCGGTGCGCGGTGTCTGGCCGAACGCCGCCGCCCTGCGAGACCGCGAGGCGGAGCTCACCCGACGCAGGTGGTCAGGACCCGGGTGCGAGTCGGGCGATGCCGTCGCCCGAGAGATCGGCGGCGAAGTCGGCCCGACCGAGCAGTGCGCCGCAGAGCGCCAGTGCGGGTCCCGACACGACGTCACCACCCGAGCCGAGCCGGAGGTCGACGTCGGTGGCCTCGACGGTGAGGCCGACGATCGAACGTGCGCCGAAGCCCCTGGCTGCCTTCGGACCGGTGACGAACGTCAGCGCAGCGCGGAGGGCGTCGGGAGCGATGGTGCAGGACCGCCCGAGGGACGCAGGATGTCGGCCCCGCGACGAACCGGGCGGCGACGGCCAGTCGCGACGGTGGGGGGTGAGTCCCGCTGGTCATTGGCCCAGGGCTCGGTAGACGCGCTCGGTGTAGCCCTCGAGCCGTTCGGTGCTCTCCTTCAGGGCGACCGCAGCCTGGGCGGCTGAGGGCGCGCCGAAGGTGTCGCGCAGGGCGAGCGCGCGGTGCCAGCGGCGCAACCGGTCCAGGCTTTGCTCTTCCTCTTCCAACTCGGCGAGCGTGAACTTACCCTTGGCGATCTCCCGGTCGATCTCGCCGTGGAACTTGGCGCAGTCGGCGAGGAACTCGGCCCACTCGGCTTCCCGGGCTGCGGTGTACTGCAGGCGGAGCCTGGACTCGGACGGATCGTCTTGTCCACGGGCATCGAGGAGGAGCAGCTCGCCGTCGGGGGCGCGGTCGATCAGGTCCTGGACCTTGTCGAGGGTCTCGGTGGTGAGCGGGTTGGCGGGCAGGGCCCACGTCCCAGCGGCCAGGGGGATCGCTCCGCTGCGGCGCAGCTCGCGCCACACGGCCACCCGGTGCCGGGACGGCTCGGACGGGACCTTGACGACGATCACGACCCAGTCCGCGTCCACCTTCAAAGCGTACGACTCGGGTGTAACCGCGGTTACGATCACTGTCGTGGTACGTCTGGTACTCATCGGCGTGGGGGTGCTCCTCGCCTCGTGGGTGTTGATGGTCGTGCTGGCGGCGCGTCTGCCGGAGGGGACGCTCAAGGAGCTGGCGAGCTTCCTGCCGGACTGTGTCACCACCGTCCGCCGCCTGCGCGGCGACCCGAGGGTGCCCCGGCGGGCGAAGCTGGCGGTCGGCTTCGCCGGGTTGTGGGTGCTGTCGCCGATCGATCTGATCCCGGAGTTCCTTCCGGTGATCGGTCCCCTCGACGACGTCGTGGTCGTGGCGCTGGCGTTGCGGTACGCGGCCCGCCAAGTGCCGCCCGAGGTGCTGTTCGAGGCGTGGCCGGGACGGCGGTCGGTGATGGAACGCCTCCTCGGCAACCGGGCGGCGGCGGGCTGATGGACGGGTCCCTCTTCGAGGTCGTCAACCGGTTCGCGGGGCGGACCGGTTGACTCCACCTGCCCGCCGTCGCCTACGCGACGTACGGGGGCGCCCTGTTCGGCGTGGCCCTGCTGGCCGGCTGGTGAATCGGCCGGCTCCGCTCGAACACGGCCGTCGCCACCGCGGTGGTGTGCACGGTCGTGGCGGTGTTCGTGGCGTTGGGTGTCGCCCGACTGCTGGGCCACCTGGTCGATCGAGCCCGCCCCTACGACGCCGTCGACGGTGTGCGCGTGCTGGTGGCCCGCACCACCGACGTCTCGTTCCGGAGCGACCACGCCACCGTGGCCGGCGTCGTCGCGGGCGGGTCGTGGTTCGCCGAACGACGCCTCGGCCCGGCGGTCATCGGGCTTGCGGTCGTGATGGCCTTCGCTCGCGTCTACGTCGGCGCCCGCGACCCGGGCGACGTGCTCGCCGGTCTGGTGCTCGGCGCCGTCGTCGCCGTGGCGGTCAACCGTCTCACCGTCCGCCCGGTCACCGCGTTGGTGGATCGCCTTGTGCGCTCGCCGCTCGGGCCGCTGATCGCCCGCAGTGGCGACGAGCTCGAGCGTGCTTGATTCGCTCAGCTTGCTGGCCGGCCCGGTCGCGTACCTCGTCGTCGCCGTACTGGCGGCCCTGGAAGCCTCCGCGTTCGTCGGGCTGTTCATCCCCGGCGAGCTCGCCCTGCTCACCGGCGGCTACATCGCCCATCAGGGCAACGCCAGCCTCGTCTCGATGATGGGCGTCGCCGCCGCCGGGGCGATCGCCGGCGACTCCCTCGGCTATGAGATCGGTCGGCGATCCGGGCCCGCGCTCCAGGCCAGCCGGCTGGGCCGCAAGGTCGGAGCCGAACGCTGGCAACGAGCCGAGGCCGACCTCGGAGCCAAGGGAGGACGTGCGGTGTTCGCCGGACGGTTCGTTCGCGTACTGCGCGCTCTCGTCCCCGCCGTGGCCGGCGCCACCCGCCTGCCCTACCGGCGGTTCCTGGCCTGGAACGCCCTTGGCGCCATCATCTGGGCACCCGGCACCGTCCTCGCCGGTTACCTCGCGGGATCTTCCTACCGTCGTGTCGAGCGCGACGCCGGCCCAGCCGGACTCGTCCTCCTCGGCGCGGTCGTCACCGTCGCCGCCGTGGTGCTCACGGCCCGCTGGATCGCCCGCCACCCCGACCAGGTCCGCCGAATCGCGACTCGACAGCTCGAGCGCCCCCGGGTCGCATCCATCCCCGGCCGCTACCGATCACAGCTCACCTTTCTCGGCGACCGGTTCCGTCCCGGGAACGCCCTCGGCCTCGCGCTCGCCGCCCAGCTCGCCGCCCTCGTCGCCGCCGGATGGGCCTTCGGCGCACTCCTTCAAGACGTCCTCGGCGGCGATGACGCCACCCGCGTCGACCGACCCGTCGTCCGCTACCTGGCCGAGCACCGCACGGCGTGGCTCACCGTCACCATGCGGGACGTGACCTTGCTTGGCAGCACCGTTGTCCTCGTCCCACTCATCGTGACCGTCGGCCTCGCCGCTCGCCACCGCAGCCGGAGCTGGGCCACCATGGCGCAGCTGGCGCTCAGCCTCGGCGGAGCCGTCGCCCTCTACGACCTCATCAAGCCCCTCGTCGGCCGGCCCCGCCCTCACGTCGGGCAAATGGTGTCCACCGCCACGGGCTACGCGTTCCCGTCCGGGCACGCCACCCAGACCGCGGCGGTCGCCGTCACCCTCGCCGCCCTCGGTGCTGCGCTGACCGGCTCGTGGCTGCAGAAGGTCACGATCTGGTCAGCCGTCGCGCTCGTGTGCGTCATCGTCGGCTTCTCACGGGTCTACCTCGGCGTCCACTGGCCAACCGACGTGGTCGCCGGCTACACCCTCGGTGCGCTCTGGGCAGCGCTCTGCGCGCTCGCGGTTCGCCGCCCCGACGAGCGGCCAACGAGCCAACCGCGCTTGAAGGGCCGGCCGGATCGGCGGTCCGTACTCTTGGCCGACGACCATCTCACTGGCATCGCCATCCCGGGGTTCGCCCCCCTGAGGCGGCAGACCGGGCCCTCCCCGGACACTGGGAAGGCGATCTGATCATGGGGGCGCTCAACCGGTCGGCCATCGTCACCGTGACCTCATGGTTCGTCGCTGAAAGAGGTTTGGTGGCGAGTTTGACAGTGCGCTGGTCTTGGTCGCAGAGCCCCTGGTGATGTCTGACGAGCAGCGTGCTGCGTTGGTGAGGGATGGCCCGTTCGTCGTCGTTGCCCACCGCGAGGTCGTTCAGGCCAAGGCGTTTGCTGCTGGCCGCTGACGGGGTCGCAACGAACGAGGTGGCCCGGCGGTGCGGGACGACCGACACGTCGGTGCGGGCGTGGTGGCGCCGGGTGCGGGCGCTCAGCCGGTCACGCAATGCGGTGCTCGAACAGAAGGGAGCTGCCGCTGGCGCAATCGTTCCTGCGCCGGTGACCGTGCTCATCTTCGGCTCGTTCGCTCGAGGGGAGGCCGACGGCTCGAGCGACATCGACGTGGTGTTCGTCCGACCAACCCGTAGGCCGGCGGCGCTGCGGTGCTCAGGAGCGAACGACGGTCGGGGCCGGGCGACCCAGGAAGAAGCCTTGACCGAGCCCGCATCCGAGACCTGTGACCGCTGCGTGCTGGCTGGCCGTCTCGATGCCCTCGGCGACGGTACGGAGATCCAGCGCGGTACTGAGGCTGACGATGGCGCGGACGATGGCGGCGCTCTCGTCGTGCGCGGCGCGGTCGAGACCGGCGACGAAGACGCCGTCGACCTTGAGGGCCTGGACCGGGAAGCGCTGCAGGTATGCGAGAGAGGAATAACCGGTCCCGAAGTCATCGATGGCGAGCTGCACACCCAGTCCCCGCAGCGTGGCCAGGGTGCTCACGGTGGCGGCAGCGTCGCTCATGAGGGCGCCTTCGGTGATCTCCAGGGTCAGCAGGCCCGGATCGAGCCCGGACCCGGCCAGAGCGGTGCCGACCGCTTCCGGAAGCCTCGCATCGGCGAGGGTACGGCCGGACAGGTTGACCCATACGCCGACCGGTCGGTCGAGGCGCCGACCCCGCTCCGCTGTTTCCCTGCAGGCCGTGCGCAGCATCCACTGGTCGAGGTCGACGATCATCCCGACGGTCTCGGCGACATCGAGGAACGCCGCCGGCGCCAGCAACCCCCTGACGGGGTGCTGCCAACGCACCAACGCCTCAAAGGCGAGCACCTCGCCGGTGTGGAGATCCTCCAGCGGCTGGTACCACGCCCTCAGCTCGTTCCGCTCGAGGGAGCGGTGCAGCTCGCTGCTGAGCTGCAACCGGTCATCCATCCCGGCGGGCGAGGTGTCGTGCACCAGCGTGTAGCGGCCGCCACCCAGCCCTTTGGCCCGGTACATCGCCGCATCGGCGTCGCGCAGGAAGTCGAGCGACGTTCTCTCCCCGCCGTCAGTGACGACACCGATGCTGGCGGACAGGAAGACCTCGCGGCCCCGAAGGCGAACCGGTACGTTCAACGCGTCGACCACCCGGCGCGCCACCGATTCAACGTTGCTCTGGTCGGGGAGGTCCTCGCACAGCACGACGAACTCGTCACCGCCGAACCGCACGACGGTGTCTTCGGGCCGCAGTGCTCCACGGAGTAGCCCAGCGGCTTGGATCAGCAGCTCGTCACCGGCGTCGTGGCCGAGGGTGTCGTTGACCAGCTTGAACCGGTCCAGGTCGAGGAAGAGCAGCGTGAGCATGCCGGCACGCCGGGAGAGCCGGGCGCGAGCATGGTCCAGGCGCTCCATGAGCAGCGCTCGGTTGCCCAGGCCCGTCAGCGTGTCTCGGTGGACCTGGTCGGCCATCTGCGCTTCGAGCCTCTTGCGTTCGGTCGCGTCACGGGTGACCTTGCCGTAGCCGCGAAGCCCACCGCGTTCGTCGACGACGGCGGTGAGGACCACGTCGGCCCAGAAGCGCGAGCCGTCCCGGCGGACCCGCCACCCCTCGTACTCGACATGTCCGGCGGCGGCGGCCTCCGCCAGGTGGCGGGCCGGCTCACCATGCGCCACTTCCTCGGGCGGGTAGAACACGGCGAAGGAACGACCGATGATCTCCTCGGCGCAGTAGCCCTCGATCCGCTCCGCCCCCGTGTTCCAGCTGACCACCCGCCCGCCGGGATCGAGCATGAGGATGGCGTAATCACGGACGCTCGCCACCAGCAGGCTGAAGTGCTCCTCGCTGTCCCGCAGCGCCTGCTTGGCGTTGTGGCGTTCGGTCGCGTCGTGCGTGACCTTGCCGTAGCCGCGAAGCCACCCGTGGTCGTCGAAGACGGCGGTGAGGACCACGTCTGCCCAGAACAGGGAACCGTCGTAGCGGACCCGCCACCCCTCGTACCTCACGTGTCCTGCTGAGGCCGCTTCGGCCAAGTGGCGGGCCGGCTCGCCACGCGCGAGCTCCTCTGGGGGATAGAACACAGCGAAAGAGCGACCGATGATCTCTGCGGCCCGGTAGCCCTTGATCCGTTCGGCGGCGGCGTTCCAGCTCACCACTCGCCCGCCCGGATCAAGCATCAGAACTGCGTAGTTGCGAATGCCTGCCGCGAGGAGGCTGAAGTGCTCCTCGCTATCCCGCACGGCTCGCTCAGCGTTGCGACGCTTGGTGGCGTCGCGCGTCACCTTCCCGAAGCCGCGCACCTGGCCCTCGTCGTCGTAGACGCAGGCGAGGATCACATCCGCCCAGAACCAGGAGCCGTCCTGGCGCAGCCGCCACCCCTCGTACTGCACGTGTCCGGCGGTGGCTGCTGCGGCGAGATGGCGGGCCGGCTCACCGCGCTCCATCTCCTCGGGCGGGTAGAACACGGCGAAGGAGCGACCGATGATGTCCTCGGCGCGGTAGCCCTTGATCCGCTCCGCCCCAGCGTTCCAGCCGACCACGAGACCGGCGGGGTCCAACATCAGCATCGCGTAGTCCGTCACGCTGGCGACCCAGAACGGGGGATCGTCCTCGTTGGCTCGGAGAACCAATCCGGTGTTCCATCGTTCGCTTGCATCGTAGGTGACCATGCCGTAGCCGTAGCTCTGCCCGTGGTCGCCCAGGATGGCGGTCATGACAACGTCGGCCCAGAACCGGGAACCGTCCTGGCGGAGGCGCCACCCCTCGTACTCGACGTGCCCGGCGGAGGCGGCCTCCGCAAGGTGGCGGACGTGCTCGCCTCGCTCGATCTCCTCTGGCGGGTAGAACACGGCGAAGGAGCGACCAAGGATGTCCTCGGCTCCGTAGCCCTTGATGCGTTCCGCACCGGCGTTCCAGCTGGCCACCCGACCTTCGGGGTCGAGCATCAGGACTGCGTAGCCATGAAGGCTCGCAACCAGGAGACCGAAGTGCTCCTCGCTGTCCCGCAGCGCCTGCTTGGCGTTGTGGCGTTCGGTTGCGTCGCGGGTGACCTTGCCGTAGCCGGTCACAGCACCGTGGTCATCGAAGACGGCGGTGATGACAACGTCAGCCCAGAAGCGCGAGCCGTCTTGGCGGACCCGCCACCCCTCGTACTCGACGTGTCCGGCGGCGGCGGCCTCCGCCAGGTGGCGGGCCGGCTCACCACCCGCCACTTCCTCGGGCGGGTAGAACACGGCGAAGGAGCGACCGATGATCTCCTCCGCCCGGTAACCCTTGATCCGCTCCGCTCCCGCGCTCCAGCCAGCCACCCGACCGGAAGGGTCCAGCGTCAGGATGGCCTGATCACTTGTGTATGGGACCGCCACAGGCGAATCCTCAAGTGCTTGCTCCAAGAGAGCAGTCTGTCATGTTGTGACGCGCTGAGCCGGTGTGACCACGAGAAGTGACGACGGACTGTGTGCGGGGCCGTGTGCTCTGACCCTCACCCGGCAAGGCTCGCCCGAAGGCCCGGCTCGGGCGGGGGGCTCCCCGGGAATTAACGGCTGAGCCTCCGGCTGCGGCGCTTCGCCCCCTACCTGCGTACCCATCAGCCGCACCGGCCGCCTGACCGTCCCGGGCGAGGAGCGCCCCGGGCTTACCCGGGCGGTGCGCCGGGCCGCGCGACGCCGGCCTCGTAGGCCAGGACGACCGCCTGCACGCGGTTTCGCAGGCCGAGCTTCACGAGGATCCGGGCCACGTGGCTCTTGGCCGTCGACTCGCCCACGATCAGCTCGGCCGCCAGCTCGGCGTCGGAGGGCCCTCGGGCCACGAGTCGGAGCACCTCCACCTCGCGAGCCTGAGCTGGTCGAGCCCCGGGGGTCCGTCCACCCCGGGGCGGCCGCCAGGATCCGGTCCGCCACCTCGCCAACCTCGTCGGGCGGATCGGTCATCGATGCCGTCCCTCGCTTGCGTGAGCTCGTCGGTGACCTCGCGTCGAGTGGGGCTTCGTCATGCGGAAGAGGACTTCGACCCCGTGCCGCAGGCGCGTGCGTTGCCATGTCCATTGTTCGCGTTGTACGGCTCGCCGGATCGTCTCGTGCCGAGAACGGAGAGCGTCGCTGCCTTTGCAGACGGACCGACCGTGCGCATCTTCCCCGGGGCTGACCACCGCATCCAGGTTGAGGGAGCGTTGGCTCCAGGGCTTCTGGACGCCATCACCACGTGGCTGGAGCCGAACTGGCCAAGCTCGAGGGCGGAGCTGAAGCCCGGTGGCGCCTGCGCCGCCCAGCCCTCCGTCGTCTCGGGCGGGGGCAGCCGGCAGAAGGTGTTGTTGATCTCGACCGTGTCGAAGAGCGTGGCGCAGTGCGCGAACCAGCGGCGCTGCGGGAGCCGCTCGGGGTACACGATCCCCGCCTGTCGCGGAACATCCACCCGGAGCACACCCCACCCGCACCGCGCCACGGCCGCCGTCTGCCACCCGCTGTGGCGACCCGGGCGAGCGCCTCACCCACCACGTACAGGGTGGTCCGGTGCCTCGACCGCGGTCGGCGGTGCGGTGCGGTCGGGCACGGCGGCCGTCCGCTGGGCGTGCCCACGGCCGGCGGCGCCCATGCGCGTGTCGTGGTGGGGTGCTGCCCGTGGGACGCTGACGTCCGTGCGCCGCAACCACGACACGCGGGCGGCGGCGCCACCTCCGCACCAGCTGCTCGACCGGGTCCGAAAACGCCAGCCGGCCACCGAGGGCGCCGGTGGGCGGGTGTGGCGGGACGACGCCGAGGTGGTGCTGACGCGCGTCGCACCGTTGCTCGCCGTCACGCTCCTCGCCCTGTGTGCCGTGCTCGTTGCCCTCGGGTGGCTCGTCACCGACGTGCTGGACGACTCGGCGTTCGGCCGGGCCGACCTAGCCCTCGTGCGCGACCTGGCCGAGAACCGCACGGGCGCACTCGACGCCGTCACGGGGGCGGCGACGTGGCTGGCCAACACGACCTTCGTGCTCGCCGTCATGTTCGGAGGAGCCGTGGTCGCGGCCCGGCGGACCCGACGGTGGGTCGCGCCGGTGTTCCTGGTCGCCGCGGTGGGCGGCGAGAAGCTCGTGTACCTGGTCGTGTCACTCCTGGTGGGCCGGGACCGCCCACCGGTGCCGACCCTGGGCTACGTGCACGCCACGACGAGCTTCCCGTCGGGACACGTCGGCGCAGCGGTGGCGCTGTACGGGTCGATCGCGCTGCTCCTGCTCTGGTCACCGGGTACGAGCCGGGCGGCACGGGTGGCGGCAGTCGCGGTCGCCGTCGTCGCGCCGCCGCTCGTGGGGTTCGCTCGCGTCTACCGGGGCGTGCACTACGCGACCGACGTCGTGGCCGGGTCAGTGATGGGCGCCGTCTGGCTGACCGTGATCTGGTACGTCCTCGCCCGCCAGTTCGCCCCCTACGCCAGCGCGAGGCCGCAGCTGCACCGGACGACGGCCACCGCCTGACCGAGCCGCCGTGGTGGTCGGGCGTCGCTCGCCCGCGCTCCTGCGCCCGTCAGCCGCCGGAGACGGCGGCGATGATCGTGAGCTCCGCACCCGGTCGGACCGGCGTGTCCAGGCCGTCGAGGTCGCGGATGTTGTCCGCGCCGACGAAGAGGTTGACGTGCACCCGGACGCGACCGACCTCGTCACGGACGCGGCGCTCCAGGGCCGGATGGGTGGCGGCGACGGCGTCCAGGAGCGCCCCCACCGTGACGGGGCCGGGGACGGGGACGGGGATGGCAGAGGCGCCGCCGCTCACCTCCCGCAGGGCCGCCGGAACACGAACGCTGACCTCGGCCACCGGCTCAGCCGATCGACGCGGCCCGGACCGTGAGGACCGGCGGCAGGTGGTCCGCCCAGAGCTGCCAGGTGTCGCCGTCGTCCACCGAGGCGTACACCTCCCCGGTCCGAGTCCCGAACCAGAGGCCGGCGGGGTCGGCACCGTCGCAGGTGAAGGCATCCCGGAGGACCGTGAGGTGGGCGTCCTGCTGGGGCAGCCCGGCGGTGAGCGGCTCCCACGAGGCGCCGGCGTCGGTCGTGCGCCACACCGTGCAGCGACCGTCCGGCGTGCAGCGGTACTCGTCGCTCTCGAGCGGCAGCAGGTAGGCGGTCCCCGCCGCCGTCGGGTGGGCGACGACGGGGAAGCCGAAGTCCATGCCCGCGATGCTCGCCATCGCCGACCAGCAGCTCCCGCCGTCGTCGCTCCGGTAGATGCCACCGTGGTGCTGCAGGTAGAGGCGCTCGGGGTCGCCCGCGTCGCGCGCCACCTTGTGCACGCACTGCCCGAACTCGGGCTCGGGCGCGTCGGGCAGGAACGGCACGGCGATGCCGGTGTTGCTGGCCCGCCAGGAGCCGCCGCCGTCATCGCTGAGGTACACGCCGGCCGCAGAGATAGCAATGAGCAGGCGGTCGGGGTCGACCGGGTGGACGAGCACGGTGTGGAGGCACAGCCCGCCGCCACCCGGTTGCCACTGCGGGCGGTGAGGGTGGTCCCACAGGCCCTGCACCAGGGAGAAGCTCTGTCCGGCGTCGTCGCTCCGGAAGAGGGCGGCGGGCTCCACGCCGGCGTATACCACCTCGGGTGCGTCGAGCGGGCCAGGCGTCACCTGCCAGATGCGAGACAGCGACGTGTCGCTCTCGGCCGGGAAGGCGAGCGACGCGGTCTCGTCCTCCGTCCAGCTCCCACCGAGGTCGTCGGAGCGCCGGAGCACCGGGCCCCAGTGGTTGCTGAGGGAGCCGGCGAAGAGCCGCGGGGCGGCGGGACGGGTGTCGATGCAGGTGGCGTACACCTCCTCGCCGGCGAACCAGGGTCCCTCCAGCGTGACGTCGGATCCCCCGTCGGACCGCAGGGCGAACAGTCCCTTCGTCGTCCCGACGAGGACGAGCGTGGTCATGACGTGCGGGCGGCGGGCAGGTGGGCGGTGGGCATGTCTCTCCTCCTCGGCGGCGGGTGGTCGACGCATCCCATGGGACGACGCGGGGGCGCCGGACTCATCGCACGCTCACGCATCGTCCGGCACGGGGACGAGCCGGCGGTAGGAGCGTGAGGTCCAGGCGAGGACGGTGACGGCCACTCCGACCAGCCCGGCCAGGGTGATCCCCCGGTCGGGACCCGTGCCGAACCACGCCCGATCAGGTCGGCGCCACGGCCGTCGGACATGAGGGGTATGAAAATGGACTCGGCGAGCGGCGCCATCAGGGAGGCAGCGAGCGGCGAGGCGGCGTTCTCGACGAGCTGGGCGAAGCCGAACACGCGGCCCCTGGCGCTCGTACGGGATCGACCGCTGCAGGATCGTCTGCTTCCCCGTCTCGATGACCGGGATGAGCGCCAGCCGGACGAACATGCCCACGCCGACGAGCACGATCGACGACCGCACCTCGAACACCGAGCACACGGTCCAGTTCACCAAGTTGCCGGCGAGCACGACCCGCAACGGGTTCGAGCCAAGCCCGAAGCGCGCCACCGCCAGCCCGCCGGCGATGAAGGCGAGGTTGTAGTACGCCCAGCCCATGCCGAGCCCGCCGATCACGAGGCCGCTGAAGACGGACGTGATGGCGAAGGAGAAACCGGTGACGGTCCCCACCATGCCGTTGGCCCGGTCGCGCTGGTCCTCGGGGACGAGGAGGGTCACGCACGTCGACAGCACGATCCCCCGCATCTGGCCGGCGACCGAGCCGAGCAGCGTGGTCCCCACCAGCAGCCAGAACCACGGGCTCCGCAGGCGCAGCAGGTCGGTGCTGTCCACGAGGAGGAAGACGGCCGTGGCGAAGGTGAAGCACACGCCCCGCCCGGCGCAGGCTCCCGCCCGCCGGGTGGCGGTTCACGGCAGGGATGCTCGTCGACGACGGCGCTCATGCCGACGGCGCACCCGCTGCCGCCACGTCCGTGGCGACGCCGTCGAGCCACGCCTGCCACGCCGCCCGCTCGGCCTCGACGTAGGCCGGTGCACCCTCGGAGAAGAGATAGCCCTGGATGTGGACGGCGCTGCCGTCCTCGGCGCCGAAGGAGTAGACGGAGATGAGCCCAGGCACCGGGCGCTCGATCCTGAGCAGGAAGTGGCGGTCGATCGACCGCTCCACCGCACCGGCGAGGCCACGGGTGTTGACGGCGTCACCGGGTCCGGATACGCCGAGCTCCGACCGCACCGCCGCCACCGCCGCCTCGGGTGCGGCCGCGAAGGTCGACCCGACCCAGAGCGGGGACACCCGCTGACCGGGGAAGTGCGTGAGGTAGAGGCGGAGGTTGTCGAGCATCGGTGCCCAACCGGTCTCCATCTCGTCCCAGAACTCGCCCTCCCAGTCGGCACCCGTGCCGAAGGCGCTCGTGACGACCCGGACCACGCAGGTGCCGCCCGACCGCGCCTCGACGAGGAACTCGGTCAGCAGCGGGGTCACATCGGCGTCCGGCTGGCCGATCAGGGTCGCCCAGTCCTCCTCGTAGGCGAAGCGACGCCCGGGTTCGAAGGCGGTGACCCGCCCGTGCGACATCTCGTCGGGACCCATGTGGAAGGCGACAGCACCGCCGACCCGGGGCTCGACCTCGGCGGGCATCATCCACGCCGAGATGCCCTCCTCGGAGGCGATGGCGTGCCACACCTGCTCTGCGGTCGCCGGCACCTCGAGCTCGAGCTCGAAGCGGTGGGGGACGTCGGGCGTTGTCATGGGGTCTCCTCTGGATCGGCCGGTCGTGGCGACCGGCCGCGGGTGCGGAACTCATCGGTGGGCTTCGGGTGGGCGGCGACGATCAGCCGGTGAGGTCGGCCCTCGTCGTGGTGGTAGCGGGCGACGAGGTCGAGCACAGCGGCCGTGAGGTCGTCTGCGAAGGCAGCGCGGTCGGCGGCCGAGCGGAAGCGGATCTCCGAGTCGATCGCCATGGTGGGGAGGCGCTTCCGGCCGGCATCGGCCCGGCGGGCGAGCGTCCCGACCTCGCGCACGATCCGGCCGGCGAGCGTGATCAGGTAGCGGGCTGACAGCCGGTCGGCGACGAGCTCGGGGCTGGCGCCACCCTTCGCGATGGCTGCGGGCGAGACCACGTAGCTGGCGGCCGTCGGCCGCAGCACCCGCTCGGAGATGCCGCCTCGCATCCGGATCTCGGCCAGCTCGATGAGGCCGTGGGCTTCGAGCGTCCGCAGGTGGTAGTTGACTTTCTGCCGGCTCAGGCCGACACGTGCGGCCACGGCGGCTGCCGACGCCGGCGTGTGCGCCAGCTCGGCGAGGAGCCGGGACCTCATCGGGTCGAGCGCGACCGCCGCGGCCCGTGGGTCCTCGATCACCTCGACGTCGTGCACGGAGCCAGCATCCTCTTGACAACTTTTTTTGTCAAGGGGCCCGATGCGCGCACGGGCACGGCGGTGCCGCGGTACTGCCTGACGGAACTCTGCGCGCCGACTTTGCGTGGCAAGAGGCTGGGAGTACCGCTTCGAGCCGCACGCGTAAGCGCCGATAGGGACTGTGCCGCCGGGTCAGTGCGACGTCGATCGGTCTGGCCGATATCTGTCGTCCCCCGACCGGCACTTGCGGAACACTGACCTCTATGAGTGATACCCCGCTGACGCTAGGACGCCGAATCATCGTCACTGGGCTGGCCGGGTCCGGGAAGAGCACGTTCTCGCTCGCGCTCGCTGCGACGACCGGATTGCCGGTCATTCATCTCGACCTCCAGTTCTGGAAGCCCGGCTGGGTGGAGCCCTCGGAGACCGAGTGGCGCGAGAAGCAACGCGACGTGCTCACCGGCGACGCGTGGATCGCCGACGGCAACTACCGCGAGACACTTGATCTCCGTCTCGAACGCGCGGACACCGTTGTGGTTCTCGACACGCCATGGTGGCGGTGCGCAGGACGTGCGTTCCTGCGGGGCTTCCGAATGCCGGGCGAGCTGCCCGAAGGGTGCGAATACTCGGCCTGGCTGCGGTTGCGGGATGAGTGGCGACTTGCCGTGCGCATCTGGCGCAGGCGCCGCTCAGAGCCTGAGAGCGAACGCGAGATCATTTTGCGGCATGGCCATCACGCTGCGCATCATGTGCTCCGGTCCAGACGGGCAGCTGCCGATTTCCTCGACCGGCTCGAAGTTGGGCGCGCTGCAAGCGACGATGGCTGACAGCGACCGAGTGACCGCCCGCATCACCGGCTTCTGCACGCTTCGCAAAGCGCCGATCTGTACGGGTCCCCGCGACGACCAGCATGGATTCGCGGCCGCGCGTTCTGGGTGGTCCGATCACACCAGAGCCGTCGATCGGGAGCGTCTCGAAGGAGGTGTTGACGTACTCGGCATCGATCGGCGGTCATTCGAGCACGTGTGGCGCGGATCCGTAGCCGGGGAGGGACGTCGGCCACCACTGAGCCACCCAGGCTTCCCAAGAGTCGAAGCCTGCCGGTGGGGGGTCGACGTCCGCTGTATAAAGCTCGGTCGCGTCGGGCGGCTGAAAGATCTGCCGCCACCGTTCGAGGTCCGCCCTCGTCATCCCGAACGTCGTTGCGACGTCGGTCAGGGAGCGAGCCGCAACCCGGCGCCACTGCTCCTCCCCCTCCACTTGCAGGTAAACCAGCTCGCTGGTTGCTCCGATCGACGCTGCCAACGCTCGTAGCGCCGAACGCTCGTCCTTGCCCCACACGCCGAAGTCGAGCACGACGTTGACCCCAATCCGCAGCGCAGACAGCGCCAGCCAGATCAAGCGACCCTCCAAGACGTTGCGCTTGCCCTCGGGCTGCTCCTGTCCGAAGAGTGGGATCATCCACTCGTCGGGGGTCAGCCGCAGAGCGCTCCATGCTGACGCAAGCTCACGTGCTCGGCTCGTCTTGCCCGCTGCGGGAAGGCCGACCATCACGAACATCCGGGGGACGCCGCCCTGACCCGCCTCCAAGGCCTCCAGCACGCTCGGACGGTAGTGCGCCTCCTCCACCGGCGGCCTGCACAGAACGAGACGACCCGTCTGCTGCGTCCAGGATGCTGAGTCGGCGATCTGCTCACCGCGTCGGCCGACCAGAAGCACGTCGCTGAGGCGCTCCAGAAGCGCCGATCGGCGGTGCCCCCTCTGCACTTCGACGTCGCATTCTCGGGCGCGCGTTCGGTGCGGCGCACGACTCGGCCGACGTCACCCGAGCCGTCGTTCGGTCGCGCTGCCGACAGCTTGCAGAGTCGCAGAGCCCCTACTGGCCTCTTTCAAGAACGGGTCGTAGCCCTGCAAGAGGACGGCGACGTCACACCCGCCGGTCAGTTCGACCTCGTGCGCGATCAGCGGGGCAATCAGATGCGGGGGCATCTCGTGCGCGCGGTCGATCAGCGTCCCGAGAAGTCGCTCACCGAACCCCTCCGAGCGATCAACCTCCGTGCGGGACGTGGACGTCTCCTCTCCCATCCCGAGATCTCGACCGCCAGCGGTCATCTGCGCTCACTTCCGCTGGCGATCCGAGCAACGACCGTGCTCGCGCTCGGCGAGTTGGGCGCCGCCGCGCCGGAATCTCGAGTGCGTGGCGCCCTCGGCAGGATTCGAACCTGCGACACACGGTTTAGGAAACCGATACTCACGGCCACAAACGAGCAGTTCAGCGGCCAGATTCGGATCCATCGGGGATCCCTTCCCACAGCCTTCCCAACTCGGTAACGGCATGGCTCGCCGAGGGCGAGTCACCAACGGGAGGCGATCATCATGGGAAGACCCATCCAGGAGGTCAAGGTCTTCGGCGTTCAGGACAGGCGCTCGACCGTGCAGGCCAAGCTGCCTTGGATCGCACGGCATTCGATCGACGGGAAGCAGCGGAGCAAGTCGTTCCGCACGAGAGCTGAGGCCGAGCGCTACCGGGTTCTGCTGCTGCAGGCAGTCCACGCCGGCGAACGGTTCGACAAGGTGACCAGCGAGCCCGAATCGTGGCAACGAGCGGTGCACGGCGTACTCATGCACGAGTGGGCACGGCGGTGGCTGGCTGAGCAGTGGCAGGAGTGGCAGCCCCGAACTCGAGCATCTGCGATCGAGGCGCTCGCCAGACTGCTTCCGCTCACCGTTCGTGAGGGCGCCACGCCCCCAGCCGACCTGCGGCGCTATCTCCATGTCGCGCTGGCGCCGGCGTCCGACCGCGACGCGCACCTCGAGACATGGCTGGACACGAACTGCGTGGCGCTCGCCGAGATCGACCGCGAGCGCGTGGCCGAGGTCGACCGTCAGCTTGGCCTGAAGCTCGACGGTTCCCCGTTGGCGGCGACCACTGCGAGCCGCATCCGAATCGTCTCCCGAGCGTGCATCGAAGCCGCTGTCGCGATCGGAGCGATCGCGGAGGACCCATGGCCTCCACGTTCGCAACAGCGGGCACGTCGCAAGGTCGCGCGACGGCGGCGGGGCGTCGACGTTCGGAGCTTGCCGGGGCCGGAGGCCATGGCCCGGGCCATCGACGCCATCACGACCCATCAGCCGGGAAGCAGGACGTATCGCGTCATGACCGCCGTCGCGTACTACGCCGGTCTCCGACCATCGGAGGTCGTGATGCTGCGCGTGCGCGCTCTCGTCCTGCCGTCGGATGGCTGGGGACGGATCAACGTGACCGAGGCCGATATCTCCTTCGATGAGTCCGGTGAGCCGAAGACGGGGCCGCGTACGGTACCCATTCCCCCGGTGCTGGTCACGATCCTTCGACAGTGGATCGAGGAGAAGGGGTTCGACTCGGCGGACGACCTGCTCTTCCGAACCCGTGGTGGCAAGCGGCCGTCCGCGTCGAACTGGGGCAGGGCATGGCATCGGGGGCTGGCCGCTGTCGGCCAGGAGTCCCTGCGGGTATACGACTGCCGGCACGCCGCCGCTACGACGTGGCTGCGCGCCGGGGTCCCGCTTGCCGAGACAGCACGGCGACTCGGACACAGCGTCGAGACGCTCGTGTCCAACTATGTCGGCGCGCTCGACGACGAGGAGGACATCGGGAACACACGCATCGAGTCGATCCTTCTCGGCGGGACCTCGGCAGAGTCAGCGCCGACCGGTGAGGCGTGATGCAAGCCGACTATCGGCGACCGAGCGACGCCCCACCCGGCCCGAGTTCGCTCACCCTCGCTCGATCCAACCAAGCGTCGACTTCGTCAGGGTCGAATCGGAGCAGGTGTCCGAGCTTGATGTAGGGGATGCGTCGTTCGGCAACAAGCCGTCGCACATACCGCGCGTTCACCCCGAGCCGGTCGGCGGCCATCGGCAAGTCGATGAGCGTCGGCTGAGGTTGTCTCGTCTGCACGCCAATCACCTCCGCGATGAAGTTCCCGGCGCTGAAGCCTGCCCTTCGCTGGCTCTCACGCCGTCTACCTCCGTCCCACCCCGCTCGTCGACCGGCGTTACAGCGGCAGTGGATGCGAGCGCCGCCGTGACTCCGTTCGGCGGGTGCCGTGGCCGCTCCCTGGCGGGAGCGGGTGCCGTGACCCACCTCCGGCGGGGGTGCCGTGGTGGTCCGCCGCCCGTCCGGCGTCAAGCCCCTCGCAAGCTCGGGGCCATGCCCTTCGGGTTGACCCCGGCCGTAGTGGCGGCGGACCTCGGGCCCCGTAGGGGCAAGGCCCGGCCGACCGGTCGGGTCACCCGCTCGGTGGGGCCGGTCGCTTGGGGAAGTCGACCGGTCTCACCGTCACCCGACGAGGAGCCCGACCATGACCACAGCAACGACCCCATCCCATCAACCCGCCACCGCGGAGGATCTGACCCCTCGTGCGATCACGGTGATCGCCTGGCCAGACCCGGTGGTCGACAACGCGGCCGGGTCGATCCCGACCGCGAGCGACGACGCTCTCATCTGGTGGACTCCGACAATCGGACCCACCGCGGCCTTGATGGCGCACCGGTTCGCGACCTACGCGGCCGATGGCCCGTCGGTGTGGCCCCTGGCCGACCTGGCGCAGACCTTCGGTCTCGGCCAGGCGCTCGGCCGTGTCACCCACACCCTGGACCGCCTCGACCGCTTCGGGATCGTCGCCCGCCACGGCGACACGGTGGCGGTGCGGTTGATGCTGGCCCCGTTGAGCGCCCGCCAACGGGTGCGCCTCCCCGGCTACCTGGCCCACGCCTACCCGCACTGACAACCGTGAGTGCCGGATGGATGCGACGAGCGGCGTGCCGGGGGATGCCCCCGGCACGCTTCTACCCGCCACCGGGGGCCGCGACCGCGGCCGCGCTCGCGGTGTGCGCCCGATGCCCGGTCAGGGTCGAGTGCGACCATCACGCCCGCACCACCGGCGAGGAGTACGGGATCTGGGGTGGCCGCCCCGAGACCGATCGAGCTCGCGATCAGCACCCTCAGCCGGTCGCGTCGTTGCGCCGGTCGCCCGGACCGCCGCCCGCGATCGACGACGACCACTTGATCGACCTGGTGCGCTCCCTCGACCCCGACGAGCCGGCCGCGCCGCAGCTGCTCGCCCGGCTCCGGGTCAGCGTCCCGACCGCCTACAAGTACCTGCACCGGGTGCTGCGCCTCGGTGTCGTCGAGCGCCGAGGCCGCCACATCTACCCGTCCTGGTGATCGCGGCGTCGTGCCGTAGCCGACCGGTCTGCCGCAGTGAGGGTGTGCCGTGGCCGACCCTGCGGGTCGGGTGCCGTGTGGCCGCCGCCCGGGCCGCTGTCAAGCCCCTCGCGAGCTCGGGGCCAAGCCCTTCGGGTTGACAGCGGCCCTGATGGCCGGCGGCCGGGCGCCCCGTGAGGCGAAGCCCCGGCAGCACGCCGGGACCACCCGACATCGGAGGACCATCTCATGCTCACCGTCTGCTTCTCGCCGAAGGGCGGCCAAGGCTGCACCACCGTCACCGCCGCGCTCGCGCTCGCTCGGCGCGGCTCGCGGTTGATCGACACGACCGGCGACCTGCCCGCCGTGCTCGGCCTACCCGAGGCTTCCGGGCCGGGGATCTGCGACCTGCTCGCCGGCGACCAAACCCTCGAGCTCGCCGCCATTGAGCGCCTCGCCGCCAACCCCAGCCCGACGCCGCTCGTGAACGCTGGTTCCACGCCCTCGGCCGCGGTGCCCGAGCACCGCTGGGCCGAGCTTGCCGCCACCCTCACCGCAGACGGGCGCGCATGGTTCCTCGACGCCGGCACCAACCCCGCCGCCGCGTCCGTCACCGCGGACCGCCGCCTACTGGTCGTACGCAACTGCTACCTCGCGCTGCGGCGTGCCGTCGCGCACCCCGTGCGGCCCGACGGCGTCGTGCTCGTCACCGAACCGGGCCGTGCCCTCAACGCCGCCGACGTGGAGGCGGTGCTCACGGCACCGGTGCTTGCCGAGATCGCGATCGACCCGGCCGTGGCCCGCACGATCGACGCCGGACTTCTCGCCGCCCGCCTGCCCCGAGCCCTGGCCCGCAGCCTCGCCACCTTGACCCTCGGCGCTGACGAGGTGGCCGCTCGTGTCTGACCGGCAAACCACGATCAGCGTGACTGTCGAAGCATCCGACCACCACGACTACGCGGCGACCGCGTGGGAACCGTCACCGACACGCGTCTACGTCGTGCGCGGCGACGCGCCGCCGCTGTTGGTGGCCGAGGCGTCCGACATGTACGCCGCGGTGGACCTGATCGTCGACCTGCTCACCGACCGGTTCCCCGTGACCGTCGACGCGGTTGTCGTCGTGTCGACCGCGGACGCCTGCGACCTGGTCACCGGCGACCACGTCGACCGCATCCGTGTCGCCTACGGCCTCACCGCCCACCGGCGCGCCAGCGTGATCCGCCGACGCAGTACCCCCGACACGGCAACCGCGGTCGGCGTCGCAACCGGCGCGTTCCCCGACGCCCTCGACGCTGCCCTCCGCTCCCGCTGCTGACCGCCTGCCGCCGCCGTCCGGTCGGGTGGCAGTGTGCGGCGGGGGGTTGCCGTGTCCGCCCTGCGGGCGGTGCCGTGACCCGCCCCTGCGGGCCGGGGTGCCGTGTCGGCCGCCGCGCAGCCGCTGTCAAGCCCCTCGCGAGCTCGGGGCCAAGCCCTTCGGGTTGACAGCGGCTGCGCGGCGGCCTTGCCACGCCCGTAGGGCGAAGTCCCGACCAGCCCGGACGGGACCCGAACCCCCGCACAGCGAGGGTGCCCTTTGGACCAACCCGCCACCTGCCTGGCCAGCGTGCCACCCGGCGCGCAAGCAGCCTTGTTCCACCTGCCCGTCGACGGCGCTCCCGTCTACACGGTCCTCGACCGTGACGGACGTGTCCAGACCCGCACCACGTCGCTCGGCGTGGCCATGACCGCCGTCCGACACCTCGTCGCCGAGCACGGCGAGGCGTGGGTCCGAACGACCGACGACACGACCGCCCACATCGGCCCGGCCGGTGTCGTCAGCGACACCCCCACCCACCCCTGGATCAGAACCCTCACCGCAACCCTGGAGACTTCACCATGACCACCACTGACACCACCACCGACATCGCGGCGAGCGCGGCGGGCGGGGAGCTGTGCTGGCTGCCCCTCGACGTGCTCGTTCCGCACCCGGAGAACCCGCGCGCCTCCCTCGGGGACCTCAGCGAACTCGTCCGCTCGATCCGCTCGCACGGCATCCTCGAACCTCTCGTCGTGCTCCCCGCCGACGACAACGGCGAGCACCTGCTCGTCGCCGGGCACCGCCGTCACGCCGCCGCCCAGCGCGCCGGCACCGTGACCACCGTCCCGGTTGTCGTCCGAGCCATGACCCCCGTCGAGGTCATCGAGGCGATGCTGTCGGAGAATGTGAACCGCTCCGACCTGACTGTCGGTGAAGAGGTCCGCGCTGTCGAACGACTCATGTCGCTCGAGGACGGGCTGACCCCCGCCAAGTTGTGCCGCCGCATCGGCCGCTCGCAGGCTTGGGTCCGTTCCCGGATGGCCGTCACCATCCTTCCCGTCCGGTGGCGCGCCGCGATCGACAGCGGCGAGTTGTCCCTCGCCGCAGCCGAAGCGGCCGCCACGGCCGCGGACCTTGGTCCCGACCACCTCGACGCCGTGTGCGAGCGGCTCGCCGGTGCCCGCTGGGGCGACCCGGCCCGCGCCGTCGCCACCTACCGCGACGACCTGCGCCGCGACGCGGCCTACACCGCGGCGGTCGAGCGCGCCCAGGCCAAGGGGGCGACGGTGTGCACCACCGACGACCCGCCGCCGGACCGGTCCAAGCGGCTGGGCGAGTTGTTCGACCCCGACGGTTGCAAGGCCCACCGCAGCGAGCCGTGCCACGCGGCGGTGGTGCGCCGCACGTCCTGGGGTGACGGGTTCGAGGTCCACGAGGTGTGCACCGACCCCCGCCGCCACCTCCGCACCCGCGTGGAGAACGGCACCGGCAGCGAGCTCGCCACGGACCACACCCGCCCGGCCGCGAACCCCGACGACTCCCACGCCAAGCGCAAGGGCCGACTCGCCCGCCTCGACCACGCCGCCTCCGTGTTCGCCAAGACCCGCGGTGGGATCAGCCAGCACGACCTCACCCGGCTCGCGCTGCGCGGCCTGATCAGCGAAGCCGGACGAGAAGCCGTCGGCTACGCCGCCACCATCCTCGGCTACGACCAGCCCCGCGGCGTCACCACCGCCGACCTGCTCGACAGGGCCGACACCCCCGCCGCGCTGGTCCGGGTCGCGGGAGCGGTCGCCGCCGGGCTGGCCGAGACGGCCATGTACTGGTCCTCCGGCAGCCGGCCGTGCCGGGACTACCTCGCCACCCTCACCGCCACCGGCTGGACCCCCGACGACTGGACCGCAACGGTCCTCGCCCGCCACACCGACACCACCACCGAGCACACCCGCGACGACGACGAGGCCGACGCCGGTGACGAGGGGGACGACGAGCCCGACGAGGACGACCTCGACGGCTGACAGATGATCCACCGCGTGACGGCCCGGGCCACCGCTCCCGCAGCGGGCCGGGCCGTCACGTGTCCCACCATCACCCCGTTCACCGCCGCGCCGGCGGCGACACAACCGGTCGAGTCCGGTTGACGTTCTCGCCGTTCGGGACGAACCCCGGGAGTAACTCCGGGACCTCGGTGCGCTCTTGGTCGTGGCCCGCTTCGCCCGGGCCTGCCGTACCCGCCCTGCGGGCGGTTGCCGTGGCCCGACCCTGCGGGCCGGGAGTGCTGTGGTGGGCCGCCGCGCGAGGCCTGTCAAGCCCCTCGCGAGCTCGGGGCCGAGCCTCCCTGCGGTCGGTTGACAGCCCCCGCTGCTGCGGCGGCCAGGACGCCCCGTAGGGGCGAAGCCGCACCGACCGCACACCGGAGGATCACCATGCACGCCAACGACCTGTTCGCCACGATCACCGATCAACTCGTCGCCGACATCGAAGCCGGCGCCGGAACCTGGCGGATGCCCTGGCACACCCTCGCCGACGCCGGAACACCGCTCAGCATCGAGCAGCGCCCCTACCGGGGACTGAACGCCCTGTGGCTCCCCATGGTCGCTGCGTCGCAGGGCTGGACTTCGGGATTGTGGGCCACCTACCGCGGTTGGCAACGCCACGACGCCCAGGTCCGCCGCGGCGAGAAGGGCACCCAGGTTGTCCTGTGGAAGCCGACAACCAGCAAGACCGACACGGACGACAGCGACGAGGGCAGCGGGCAGCGCCGCCGCCTACTCGCCCGCGCCTACACCGTGTTCGCCGCCGAGCAGGTCGACGGCGCCGAGGAGGTCATCGCCCGGCGCGCCCAGCAGCTCGCCGACCGTGACACGCCCGAGCGGGTCGAGGCCGCCGAAGCGTTCTTCACCCAGGTCGGCGCGCACGTCGTTGAGGGCGGGAACCGTGCCTGCTACCAGCCTGCAACCGACACGATTCACCTGCCGTCGTTGGCCCAGTTCGACGAGGCCGCCCAGTACTACGCGACCAGCGCGCACGAACACGTCCACTGGACGGGCCACGCGGACCGTGTGGCCCGTGACCTCACCGGCCGGTTCGGCAGCGACGCCTACGCGGCCGAGGAGCTCGTCGCCGAGCTCGGCGCCGCCATGTGGTGCGCACAGTTCACCATCAGCGCGGTGACCCGCCCCGATCACGCCGCCTACCTCGCCGGGTGGCTTCGCGTGCTGCGGACCGACGCCCGCGCCCTGGTCACCGTGTCGAGTCGGGCACAAGCCGCCGCCGACCACCTCACCGCCTGCGCGGGGATCACCGCCCCCAGCCAGGAGGGCGACACCGCCGAGGACAGCGAGGCTGCGTGATGCAGGTCCACTACCGCCGTTGCGACGAGATCGCCGGCTACAGCTACCGGGCCGGAATCCTCTGCCCCGCCTGCACGATCGAGGCTCTGATCGGCGCCGGGGACGCCGCCCCCGCCGCGCGTGACATGC
>JAABUN010000535.1_pt1 | contig 97378 bp, 89 predicted proteins | sample 5559311 | NCBI WGS metagenome assembly JAABUN01 (sample SAMN10711877, study PRJNA513370) | rock metagenome | isolation source: Antarctica rocks | place: Antarctica: Victoria Land, Siegfried Peak sud | reverse complement strand
CGGCGACGTCACCGGTCACCACGAGTACGTCGGGGCGCGGCTCCATCGCCAGCAGATGGTCCATGACCGCGGCGGCCCTGCCCCCGGCGGCGCCCAGGTCGTCGCCGAAGTGGGTGTCGCTGACATGCGCGATCAGGAGCATGAGGCCCAGCCTTCCACGCCCGAGGCCCGCCCCTGTGGCGAGTACAGTCGCCCGATAGAACAGCCGACGGATCCGCCCTGGGCTGAGCGTTTCCCAGCGCTGTTTCGTGAACGGTTCGAGGAGTACGCCAACGCCGACCTGACGTTCCCTCGCCGCCCCGCCCGACGAGCTGGTCGCCCGGCTCCCGCTCGTCGCGTAGGACCCCGCTGGCCCTTCCTGCCCGGCGGCACCCGTGAGCCCGCCCGATAGAGGAACGTTCTGCGGTGAGTGACGCGGAGGTGAAGCGTTCGTGGCCGATGTGGGCGCCATCACCGAATAGGGATCCCCATGTGACGATCGCGGCAGGGATCGCCTGGACCGCTAGATCGTGGCCGCAGATGGTTCCGCTTGCGACGCTGGTCTCGGGTCGTGCGTGTAGCGTGCGACGTCGCGCTTAGGCGGTGCGTGAGCGCCAGGCGAGAACAGTCGTCGCTGCCGTAACCGGCGTCCAGATGGCTCGCTCGACTGGTGAGCGGGATGCGCCGTTGGCGATCATGCCGATGCCCATCAGCATGCTCAAAGCCGTGTAGGCGCGGGACCGGGTTCGGCGTGAGCCACTGCCGCCTAGGATGAGGATGGAGCTGGTGCCGTAGACCAGCGAAGCTCCGCCACTGATGGCCCGTAGGTGGTTGGGCACTGTGCCGTAGTGAGTCCCGCCGTAGGCGGCCCTGCCCCAAGGGGCGCCGAGCGCGAGGGCGGTTTGAAAGGCACCTAGGGCGACCAGCGCAGCGGCCGTGGCCTGCTCGGGCTTGCTGGGATTCATATCCAGGGACGCTATCGCAAGCCGATGGTGCTGCGGAACTTGCCCATGCCACCGACAAATGTGTGTGCTGATAGGGGTTCGTGGGAGGTGCCCAGAGGCTCTTCAGTGAACGCGACAAAGTGGTGTCGATGAACGCGGCGCTCCGAATATTCGGATGCGCGGCCGTCTGCAACTGGTGTTGGATCGACCCATGGCCATCAAGACGAGCATCCCGGATGTTCAGGATCTCGACCACGTAGCCGAGGTCCTTAGCAGTTGGCAGTCCGACGGGGGTCCACTGCACCTGCACCCCGGCGATCTGGGCTGGCACTCTTTGAGAGGTGCTGCGAAGACCGCCGCTTCGCTGCGGGTCTGGTCTCGCGGCGGGAAGACTCTCGCGCTGGGGCTGCTGGATGGCCCCGACGGGTTGCTGCGCATGGCCATTGACCCCGGCCTAGGCGACGACGATGAACTCGCCCGGCAAGTTGCGGATGACGTGAGCGACCCACAGCGCGGAGTCCTTGATGGCGACAACGCCGTCGTCGAGGCACGAGGGGCCGAGAGGCTTTCGCAGTTGCTTTTGAGAGAGGGATGGCAGTTAGATGAGCCCTGGACTCCGCTGAGTCGCACGTTCTCTGCCTCCGCACATGTCGACGAGCAGCGGATCGAACAAGCCGGACTGCGCATCGAGACGATCGGACCAGACGATGTCGATCCGTGGGTAGCCGTCCATTGGTCAGCGTTCAAGGGCACCCCGTTCGGCAAGGAAGAACGACGCAACTTCCGCGAAGGGTGGCTGGCCATGGCCAGTGGCCCGTTTTACCACCGGGCGCGCAGTTTGGCCGCGTTCGACAGACACGACAACGCCGTGGCCGTTGCAATGGTTTGGTCGGCTGGGCCAGGTCGACCCGGGCTTGTGGAGCCCATGGGAGTGCACCGAAACCATCGGGGGCACGACTACGGCGTGGCCATCTCGGTCGCGGCCGCATTGGCGCTGCAAGAGATGGGGGCGTCTAGCGCCATCGTGTGCACCGAGAGCTCCAACGTAGGGGCCGCCTCCACCTACCTCGCGGCCGGATTCACCGCGCACGAGCAGGTGGCTGACCTTCAACGAGACATCTGAAGGACGCGCGCGAGCCACCCCGCAACAACCCGCCCCGGCACGTCCGTGGGGGCCGTGGACATGACCGGAACATTGACTTCGGCATGAGCGAGCGAGTGGACGCAGGCCATCCCAGTTCAGGAACGGCCTGAGGCGACGCCTGGAACGCCGGATAGCGACCGTCGAGACGAGCCCCCTCGTCACCGTATGGCGATCCTCATTCGGTGATGGCGAGCACATCGGCCGCGAACGCTTCACCTCCGCGGCACGCCCCGCAAAACGTTCCCTGCCGGGCACGCCATTCTGGCCGTCCCCTGCTCTGGCGCAAGACACTGGCCGGACGTCCTGTTCGAGGAGGTGACGCCAACCATTCGCCGTGTCGTCGGCGCTCACGCAGCCGGTCCGAATAGAGTTCTTGTCCGTGACTGAGGGACTGCGGTAGTGACGCCGACGAACCTGGAGGACGTCCGCTCCTCATACGACCGCGTGGCTGACACGTATGTGGCGATGGGGATCGGTGACCTCGCACCGGTCCCATGGCTGCGAGCGGCATTGGGCGCGTTCGCCGAGGAGGTTAGGACACTGGGTCCCGTGCTGGACGTCGGGTGCGGGCCCGGCACGGTCACCGCCTACCTGGCTGGGCTTGGCCTCGACGTCTCCGGTGTCGACCTATCTTCGCGGATGGTCGACCACGCTGGCCGGCTCCACCCGGGGCAGAGGTTCGCGGTTGCCTCGGCGACCGACCTGCGCCTCGCACCTGCCTCCCTCGGCGGTTTGCTTGGCTGGTGGTCGCTGTTCAATTTGCCGCGCGACGTGCTCCCGGAAGTTCTGGTGTCGTTCGCCCAGGCGCTCGTGCCCGGAGGGCAAGTGCTGCTCGGCACGCACGTCGGCGATGGCGACATCGTGCGCGCCGAGGCCTATGGTGGCGTCCCGGTGTCGTGGACGACGCACCTGTGGCGACCCGAGCAGCTCTTGGACCTGTTGGTCGCAGCGGGCCTGGAGCCAGTCGCCGAGCTGCGCTTCCCGGCACTGTCCCGAGCGGAGCGTCCTCAAGTGCTGGTCGCAGCCCGCCGCCCTCACTGAGAACCACGATCTAGCGAGGAAATGCGGTCGGGAGTAGCGGGCGTTCCCGGACGCCGATCGGCATACGGTGGTTCCATGAAGCGAGGGATTATCGCGGTCGTCAGCTTGTACGTGTGCGCGGCCCTGGGAACTCGCGCGGCCGAGGCGGCCGGCATGCGTCGATGTGAATGTTCGGCGTCGTGCTGGTGCCGAGGACCATTCCTCAGTGCCTTCCGCTGGGTGATGCCGGTGGGACACCGATGACCGATGGTTGCGCGGGACGCGCGCCGGTGCAGGACCCCGCTTGCTTCGAGAGCGTCTGCCCGCAGGTTTGCTGCGCTGGCGGCCGCGAGCGGCTAAAGACCGAGACCGGCCCTCAGAGCCTCGAGGTCGCCCTGAGCCCTGCTCAGAATCTCGGCCGCCGCCTCGCTGCAGTAGCCGCGTTCGCTGCCATCCGGGCCGTGGATGACCAGGCAGGCCTCGCCCTTAACGATGTCGTGCGCGGTCTTGCCGGACCGATGCCGGTAACAGATCCGCTTGCGACCAGCGGTCTTCACGGATGCTTGACCGAGAATCGACTTGATCTGGGGCATGAGCGGGGCTCCACTTCTAGATGTTCTTCGCGATTTGGTCGCGAACGCGGTCGGCGATCGCGTCGAGGTTGTCGAAAGCGCCCTGTAGGGCGTCGGCTGACGCTTCGCCACGCTCGTCTCCGACCTCGTCGCTGACAGCCTTGTTCAGCAGCCGAGTCACGACCTGGATGTTCGCCTGCATGGGTCCGCGGACCGTCTTGGCCAACTGCCGCCCAGCCCGAGGTAGGCGCAGCTCGTCGAGAACCCGGTTCGCGACCGAGCCGACGCGCTGGTCGAGTCTGGTGCGCGCCGACGTGCGGCGGCGCTGAGGGGATACCGGGATCGGCGTGGGCACGTCGGCCGGTCGCGCGGCCTGCTGGGCCAAGAGCCCAGCGCGCAGTTGGTCGATGGTTGTGACGTTACGCAGTTGCAGGCCCGGTGCCACCTCCTTGTCGAGGAACTCGTTAAGCACTCGGTCGTCGGTGGGGTCAAGGTACGTCTGGTCGATGAAGCTGGCGAGGATCTCGTTGTTGACGAGCATGCCGTTGTCGAACCGTCGGGGCCGTCCCTCGCCAACTTCGCCGGGCTCGGGGTCGGGGTCGTTCCCGGCGATCCAGCCCTGGATGAGTTCTTGGTCCTCGAGGTCGAGCTCCCGGAACTCCGACCACCGCTCGTCGTTGTTCAGTCCAACGTGGGAGACGACGTGTCCCCGGTTGTTGGGATGGTCGGGTTCGTTCTGCTGCACGACGCGCATGACGCGCCCGACAAACTGGATGTAGGGCGCGAGCGATCTGAAGGGTCGGAAGATGGCCGCCACGCTCAGTCGTGGATGATCAAAACCCTCGCCAAGCATCTGGACCTGGACGATGCAGTCCAAGGCGCCGGTGCGTAGACGTTCCAGCACGACCTCCTGCTCATCCTCGTCCATCTCACTGTGGATCTCGGCGGCGACGTACCCGCACTCCTCGTACAGGGCCCGTACCTGCCGCGCGTGGTCAACCGAGCACGCGGCCGCGATGACCTGATGCTTGAGGCCAGCTTCCGCGCGCATAGCATCACAGCGCTGAATGCTCGCCTCGACGATGTGACGGTTGCACTCGGGGCTTAGAGCGACGCCGCGCCGGAACCACGCCTCCTCCCGTAGGTCGAGGACCTCCGCAAGGGTGTGCCTGCGGGTGTCGTCGGCGTATGTGAAGTACAGCTCCTCGGGTGCGACGTTCCTAGAGTGGATCTGCTTGATGTAACCGTTGACCATGGCTCGGGTGAACGAGAACCGGTAAAGCACGTCGCCGTGGAGTTGCTGTTCGTCGGCGCGGAACGGGGTCGCGGTCAGGCTGATCACCTTGGCGTCCGGAAAACGCCGGAATACCTTCTGCCAACTTTCTGCCGCCGCGTGGTGGCCCTCGTCGACCAGGATCAGGTCGAAGAAGTCAGGGGGGAACTGCGGCAGCCACCGATCCGCACGGCTGGCGAGCTGCTGGACGTTGGTGACGACGAAGTCGCTCTCGATGGCGTCGTGCATGTTCGCTTTGGGGCCATCCAAGGCCGCAGTCCAAGGCCCAGCGGTGAAGTCGGACAGCACACGTGTCTTCGTCCAGAAGCACTCGCGGTTGGTGATGTCGAGCGCCTCGGTGACACCCTTGCGGATCGTCAGGTTGGGTGTGATTACCAAGACTCTTCCCTCTGCGATCCCGAACGGCAGGGTGGAAATGATCCCGGTCTTGCCGCACCCGACGGGGATTTGCAGGATCCCCGGCTCGTTCGAGTTTGCGAAGTGCTCCCGCACCGCCCTGTGCGCTTCGCGCTGGGGCTCGCGCAGCAACTCGTTGGCCTCGATGTCGGCGTTCGCCGTCATGAAGATGGATACCTCCCCGGCTGAGTCCTGGGCGCGGCGGTACTCCAAGCGGAACTGCTCAAGGTCGGCACGCCGGTAATAGCGGTGACTGCTTTCAGGACGCCTCACGGCCAGCAAGCGGCCGTCGCGGTCCCAACGCCTCAGAGTCTGCGCTGAGACCCCTACATACTCGGCGGCGGCTGAAACACGGAGGAAGTCGTCTGCGTCATCAAACATGCAACAAATCTATCAAATCTTCCACTTCTCCCAAAGCCCGCACACTTTGCTCCCATCAGCCGGACAGGCTGACGTCACAAAGTCGGCAAATGGTCTCCAACAGAAGTCCTGCAGACAGCACCACGGTGGTGGTCTTCACCTTCACTCAGTCATGCGGTGGCCTCGTGGCGCACGAGATCACCTTCCCAGCGCCCGGCGACCTGCGGTCTTCGGCGTCAGCGCGCCAGTTAGGGATCGCTGACCGGTGACGAATCTCATTGCCCAGTGTCGGTCGAGCCGAGATGCTACGGAGCGTGTGACGTTGTCGTTGGGGATGAGACGTCGTCTTCGCTCACGAGGATGTCTTCGAGGGCCTTGCGGTGCGCTGCATAGGCTGCCCGGCCCTGGTCGGTGAGAGAGAGCATCAAGCGTGAGCTACCTGCCCTGAGGAACTGTTCGTCGGCGAGGTGGCCAACGTCAATCAGCTGGCTCAGGTGCTTGCTCAATGCTGACTTGGACAGGCCGGTCCGGCTCTGGATCTCTGCGAACTCGATGCCGTCAGCGCGGGAGAGCATCGCGCAGATCCGCAACCTGTGCGGTGCGTGAATCATCGGGTCGAATCGCCCCTCACCGACATCACCCATGGCCGTACTTACGCTGATAGGGAACCCCAACAACCAACAGCAGGGCGCCAAGTGCTGCGCCGCAGCCGATCCACACCCAGGATCCAACGACATCATCAAGTGCGATGGCCGCAACGGGGAAGGCCGCAGCTAAGAGCATCCACAAGATGGTGGGACCCCATGGGACGTGGACACCCTTGTAGCCAGGCTGATTCGCGCTGATCCTCCCGACAAGGGCGGCAATACCCACGGCCAGGGCCAGGATCAGCACCACCGTGACAACTCGCATCGTGCCTCCGCGGTCATCAATCGCGTTCAGCGAGAACAAGGCGAAGATAGCGACCGCGAGAACGGGGTAGTACCAGACAGGCACGGGACGGTTGATCGTGGCTTGCTCTTCTGTGTTCGCCGCGCGGCGAGCAAATCACGGGCTTCGTCCGGGGTGGGCTTGGCCCCTGAATCGGTTGTTTCCATGCCGGAAACACTAACATATGTTTCCGCCAGGGAAACAGATGGGACGAACAGGTCCGCCCACCGACACGAGTGCGCCAGCCAGGAGCGCCGGATGAGGATCCCGTAGTGAAAGCCGCACTGAGCTCGATTCCTCCCGCCCAGCCAGGGAATCTGGCAGCAACGGCACGATCACAGCCCCCAGACCATCTGCGGGATCAAGGCTCAGTGCATGTTGTGATATTTGAAGTTATCTAGGACACCGCGATGAGCGATCAGTGCTTGATCGTAGGCTTCGTTGCCACCGAGGAGGTGGACCCACGGCCAGGCCGAGGAGCTCTGTTCGGCGTCACGGAAGGCGATCTCCTCAAGCGGTACGTCGCGGTCATCCCAGGACCAACCACGCTCGCCGACATACTCACCACTCATCGCCCGGTAGCCACCTGTGTAGGCCGCATTCGTAAATTCGTGGAGGAGACTCATCCGATACTCGTAGCCGTGGAAGGTGCCCACGTAGTCGGAGTCCTCGGGGATCAGGTCCGTGAAGATTGCGCGGGTGTCGGCTTTGAGCAGATGGCTCAGCGGATATGTCCAGGCTCCGCCGTTCCATCTAGGCAGAGCGTTCACCGAGTCCTTATCGAGAACGCGGTGGGGGTGGATGACCTGGCAGGCGGGGAGCCGAATCTTCATCCCTGCCTCGACGGTGCCAATGACCTCGGTAGCGAGCTTGATGAGCAGCGCGTCTCGTCCTCGTCGTGTCGCGGCGAAGCCGACGGCAGTGTGAACGAGCAGCGCGGAGTAGAGCCGTGCCTGTCCGAGCACTTGCTGAATGGGGACACCCATGCGGGACGTCGTGCCGGCATCGAGCACGCGTTGAAGGACGTCCATCCAGAGCCGGTCATGGTCTCCGTCAAGGTCGTGCCACACACCGGCCACGAGCAGCGCGCACAACCGTCGGCACCGTTCCCGGTGTGCTGCTAACACTTCTTGGAGGGCTGCTCCGTCGAGTCCGTCGATAGAGAGCGGTTGATCCTTCACGCCTTCCAAGACCTTGTCGGTTGCTTCCATCACCAGGTCGTGCAGGTCGATGCGGCGGACAGGATCGGGCAGGTAGCGCTTCAGGCGCGCCACCGCCATCGCTGTCGTGAGCGGCGGCTCCGCGAGGCGGTCCAGCGCCTCCAGTGCGGAAGACAGCTCGCTGAACATCTCGTCAGCTCCCGTAGCGGGGATGATTTGGCCCGTGCGCGCTGCGAGCAGCTTCTGAGCGTTGATGCCCTTTCCGCTTCGTGCGTCCCAGTACAACGGATAACGACGGCTGGGTGTGGACTCGATCAGCCTGACCAACGCGGTGTCCCACTCGGCTGACCACCCGGAGATGATGAGGCCATACTCATCGAAGACGCGAGCGAGCAGCGTCACCCATTCATCCGGGTACTGGTCCAGCTCGGTCGGTGTGTTCCGGGAGCCGAGATCGAGATAGTCCCCGTGGACCTTGATCACTGTTGCCGGAGCGTGCGCGAGCGGCTTCATGCCGTTGACCGCCTCCGGTCGTGCGATCACCTGCGGAGCGATCCCGACCGTGTCAAGCGCCTGCTCCATCAGCCGGTCGAAGTTCGTGGTGATGATGACCTTCACTGATCCCCGCTTGACCAGCTCCGCGACCGCGAGGTGCCCTCTGCTCGGCGCCTTGATCCCTTGTTCTCGTTCTTCATCGGACGGCTCGAAGAAGTCCGCCAATAAGCCCTGCCGAGCCGCCGGTGTTGGTGCGAGCGCTTCAAGAAGCGACGAGTAGCCGAGGGGCTCGCCGTGGTGATCGTGCCACCAATGCTCGGGGTCACTGGCGGCATCCTCGACCGAAGTGGGCTCCTCGACGGCTGCGACCCGACGCACAAGCTCGGTGACGACACCCCAGCCGGTGGGCACACCAGCGCCGGTCGACACACCAGAGCCCAAAAGCAGTGCGTACACACCCGGTTGTGCCTGCATAGACATCGCGAGCATCGCCAGCGGCGACAAGGGGTTGTTCATGTGCCTTCTGCCAGATGGTTGCTTACGAACCGCTGTGCACTTTGGGGCAGAGACCACCAATGCCCGCCGAAGCCCAACGACTCGCGTTGCGCAGTGGTGAACACCTGCGTGATCGCCTCGGCGATCTTGCTCTCGTCGGAGGTGGGGAACATGGCTGCGCGCGCGGCCATGTCGCTGGCGACGACATCGAACGCTGGATCAGCCCGGTCCTGGTTCATAGCCGAGGCGGCCGGGTAGCCGCTTCCGTGATGCTGGCCCTCGGCGGCCACGATCAGGCAGTACAGGATGTCGAACTGGCACAGTGAGTTGAAGAGCGCATCGTCGTGCGCGAGGTCGCTGGGGTCGGGTACCGCGCTGTCGGGGACATCAGGACGCATGGCTGGTTGTTCGCTCATCAGGACGCGCGAGGCCGAGATCATCAACCCACCCTTGCCCTTCGGAAAGAGGTCCGCCCGGCTCGCCTCGACCTGCCCGTGCCTGATCCAGGACGAGTAGACGTACACGTCACCGCTGGGCGGGTACGGGCGATGTGCGAGGTCATGAACGAAGTTCCATTGCCGAAGGCGAAGGGCGAGACTCCCGAGTACGTACACGCGTGTGATGATGTCGAGTCGCGCGGCGGCGTCTCCGTGGCCGAGGTTCGTATAGGCGCCGAAGAGGCTGTCGATGGCCTTCTCGGCAACGGGGTCGCGCTCGAAGTACATCGCGTGAGCCGCGAGTATGGTGATCTTGTCGAGAGCGACTCGACGCTCGTCAACATCGCCGACGAGTACGGCCGCCTGTCCGAGGAACTGTCGCAACCGGATGTCGCTGTCGGCTTCCAAGTGGGACACCACAGCTTCGCCGAAAGCGTCGTCTGCCATCTCAGCCGTTAGCGGAACGAGGGCGGGTCCAGCGCCGCCACCCGCTCGCAGGGCAACGGCCAGGTCAGCGATCAGCGAGTCCACCTGTGCGCGGGTCTCCTCCCGCAGTCGTTGATCGCGACGGCTCAGCAAATCGTTCCAATGCGCATGTCGAAGCGGGGTGTTCTTGGCCCCTTCGCGAACCAGAACATCTCCCTCGCGAAACACCACTACCGGTTTGCCGTTTGGACCAGCGAACTGACCCAGCTTGCTCGTTGGCACCGGAAGCCCGTCGCGGTGGTACGGGAGGAAGATCAGAACGACCTCATGCCCATCGACCTCGTGAACCTGCGAAATCACGTGGATCTCGCCTTCGACGTACTTCCTGATCAGGTCTCCCAGTCGGGCGCCGTCAAAGAGAGCGCGATCGGCGACGGTGCCGGTAGGCAGAGCCAGCCTGCCGTCGTCATTGACGCCGACCAGGATGTAGCCACCAGGTGGCCTGTTGCTCATCGAGACCGCGTCCTTGACGAAGTTCAACTCGTCGCGCTTGGAGCTCAAGTCCAGTTGGGCCTTGAACTCCAAATGTGTCTGCTCGGGCAACTGGAGCAACTCGACCAGCTTCTCCCGGTCAGTGCGTCCATCAACGATGATCACGTCACATCACCGCGCCCGTCAGCACCCGGGCGAATCGTGAGGGCCGCATTGCCAGTCCCTTCGTCAGCGTCGCTCGTCCAAGCATCCCCGCGGTAGCGCTCAGTGATCACGGTCTAACTCTAGAAGACGGCACAGACAGAACCCGGGTGACGACCCTTCACGCGGCCACGGCGGCAGCCGTTCGCGCGGTAGTCGAGAGCGCGTCGACGAAGGAATAGCGCGAAGGACGAACGCAAACGCGAGCCGCCCACAGGCTGCGAGCGCGGCTCGCTGACGACCGCCAGGACAGAAAGGGCCACCGCGGACCGGACTTCATTGCTCATGCTGAGCTCCGCGACGGCCTGCGCCGGGTTCAAGTTGGTTCCGCGTATGACTTCCACCGCAAGTCCCCTCTGGCCTCGATGAGCGGTCATTTGTCGTCCCACATGCCGAACCCGCTACGAAAACGCAGCAGGTCACAGACCAGGCCGCTCGAGAGATGTCCCGTAGCACCTGTCCGGTGAAGATTCCCGCACAGGCACCCCAAACGGAGGACACCTCGGTCGCCGGAATTGGCCCTTCAGGCTGTGCATCTGGGGACCTCCCTAAATGCACACATCTGGATCTGGGCTTCTGAGGTACACACCAGACGCCCACGTGAAGTCTGATCACAGCCGAGCATCTAGGGTTCGAATACGACGAAATGCCCAATTCTGCACCGGGCGGTAGACATGTGGGAACAGTCCGATGTGGCGCGATACCCAGCGGACCGCGTTTACGCGCTGGTCGATCTACGAGTCGATCGGTTGAGAAACCCCTACTTCTTTAAGCCGTGGACTCTCCATCGCTCGTGCGCCTTCCACCGGTCTACTCGACGCGGTCAGGAGGCGCGTGGACCCCAGGAGGGATCCGGAACGCCGGGCGGCAAGATTTTCCGGCGAGGTCGGACTGGCCGCGCTGGCTTCTTTGGCGTGTCGTCGGACTCCCCTGGCTCTTTGGCCCCGGGCCAGGTCTTGGAGGCACGCGCGGTCAAGATGAAAGACTTCGCTAGCGGGGTCCCCTCGAAGCCCTCCGGCAACAGCAACGGCCGCAACCCCAGACCGCTACCGTCCGTGAAGTCAGTGAAGGTGACGCCAAACATCTCGTGGGTCTCGCGTTCGTGCCAGGCGGCCCCAGCAAAGAGCGACGTCACACTCGGGACGGCCTCGCCCTCAGGCACGAGGGTATGCAGCATCACCCGCGACAGCGTGTCCGACGGGCTGGGCGGGGCACTGGCGTAGAGGTGAACGACCAGCATCATGCCGCGAGCAGCGGGCTCGTCATCCCAGGTGCCGTCGCCGCGAGCGCCGGTGTGATCGACAGCCGACAGCCAGTCGAAGAAGTCGTAACCGTGCTCTTTGGCCCCTGCCACCTCGGCATACCAGTCGGAAAGTGGGACGGTGCACAAGGTGAGGCCGGGCTTCAGATCGCTCACCTGTCGGCGCTGCTTTGCTCAGCGCCATTGGCCGCCTCGAGACGGCTTCGACGCTTCGGCGGGCGAACCACACCACGACTCAGAGCGGCAACGTTTGCGCGAGGGTCGCGAGCACGACCGGGTCGCTCGTGCTTGATCTGCTCTTGCAGCGTCATGATGCCGTTGAGCAGCGCCTCAGGTCGCGGTGGGCAGCCGGGCACGTAGACGTCGACTGGCACGATTTGGTCGACGCCTTTGGTCACGCAGTAGGAGTCCCAGTACGGGCCACCCGAGTTGGAGCAGGCCCCGAACGAGATCACGTACTTCGGCTCGGGCATCTGGTCGTAGAGCCGCCGGATCGCCGGGGCCATCTTGTCGGTCACCGTGCCCGAGACGACCATAAGGTCGGACTGCCGAGGCCCCGGAGCAAAGGGGATCACGCCGAGGCGGATGAAGTCGTGCCGCGCCATCGACGCCGCGATGAATTCGATCGCGCAGCAGGCGAGCCCAAAGTTGAAGACCCATAGGGAGTAACGCCGACCCCAGTTGAGCACCACCCGCACGGCGGCGGGCGCACGATCGGCGGCGGGGCCGACTCGGGGCATCGGAAGATCGGTCATGTCACCACCACCGCAGCAATCCGCGCCGCCACGCGTGCGCTAGGCCGAGGGCGAGTACCCCGATGAAGATGCCCATCTCCACCAGCGACGCCAACCCCAATTCGGTCCGCAGCACCAGCGCCCACGGGAAGAGGTAGACGGCGTCCACAGCAAACACGACATACAGAAACGCGAAGACGAGGTAGCGCAGGCTCCCCTGGCTCCACCCCTGCCCAATCGGGTCTACGCCTGACTCGTATGTCGTCAGTTTGGCGGCCGTGACGTGGCTTGGGGCCAGCAGACGGCGCACGCCAGCGGCAGCGGTCACCAGGGCAAGCCCCAGCAACACCACCATCAGCACCACTGCGTAATCGGACATCAGGATGCAGCCTACCGATGCTGACTTACTGGCTGATCTCTTGTCGGAGCAGTTGAAGCGTGTCGGAGGCGGGGCCGAGCACGACGTTGGGGTCGACTGGCGAGTCGTCCGCGACCTGGATCACCGCAACCATGTCGGCGTCACCCACTTCGCCGTACCAGGTAAGGGTTAACTGACCCGGCGCCGAACCGCCCTTGAACCCCAAGTAGTCGAACTGCTCAGCGGCGCTCGGAAGGCCCGGATTCCCAGACAGGATGTCGCGGACCGGTTCACCGGCCGGGGTCTCGGCGCGCTCTTGGAGGGCTACGTGGGCCGAGCACAGCTCATTGGCGGTGGCGAAGTAGTCGATGCCCTCTTGCCACATGGGGTCTGTGACGGCGGCGGGGTCCACACCTTCAACGCCTGGAGCGAGGTCGGCAAGAATTGAGCGCAGCTGTTGAGTGTCGGCGCTCGACCATTTCGCTCGGGCTTCGTCATCTGCTCCCCAGCCAAGCTGGAACAGTTGCTTGGTCGTCAACAGCGGGGTGAGCCCGTCAGGGTCTTGAAGGCCCATGTCTTCGTAGACCGCTTCGACCTGCTCCACACCAATGGCGTCGATGAGCATATCGGTCGCCGTGTTGTCACTGATCGAAATCATTGCGGTCGCAGCTTCTTGGACAGTGACGGTCGTGCCGTCTGGCTCCTCCTGCAGCGTGCCTGAGGGCAGAGACTTCAAGGCATCGGTGATCGTGAGGTCGTCGTCCCACTCGAGGTCGCCGCACGTAACCGCGTCCACCAGCGCCCCAAGCACGTACAACTTGAAGGCACTACCGATCGGAGCCGACTTATCGGCGTCCGCCTCGAAGACCGGCACGCAGACGCCGTCCTCGACCTGCGCGGCAAGGAGGTGGTGCTTGTCCGCCACCTCGCTCAACTCGGCGTCGATCTGCTCGAAGTCCTCGGCCGGTGGACGGTCGGCCAACGGGTCGGGGCTGAGCATCAAACCGTCGATCAACCCATCTGAGCCCACGGAGAGGTTCAGCATCAACGGCTGCTCCCCGCTCACGGTGGCGCTCACCGAGTTCTCCCCAGCGCCGATCCCCGTGACGAGCAGAGGCGCTTGGCCGCGTAGTTGCTCGAAAACCCCGGGCAAGTCTGCCGCAGGCACGACCTCGAGGAATGAGGGCGCAAAGTTGGCCTCAGCGTCAGCCGCCGTGGGAGCATCGGGGGTGTTGATGGTCTCCAGGACCCAGCGCAACTGATCCCCCGCCTGCCCCTTCGGAATCTCGACGCCATCACCGAAGTTAATGGGGCTGCACCGTCTGGAAGCGGGGCATCAGCGTCGGGGCCCGTCAGGGCTGATCCGTCGGGCTGAGCAGCGGCCGTGGCGGTTGAGGGCGCAGAGTCACCGCCGGTCGTGGTGGCCTCCTCGCCTCCCTCATCACCGCTGCACCCGGCCACCCCCAGAACAGCCCCGATAGCAAGCACACCAGCCCACGAACCCCAGCGAGTCGACATACGACGAATCTAGCGAACGTGGACCTCTGCTGTCGGTCGACCTAATGGGAGGAGCGCTATTTCTGGTGCATCGTCGCTAGCAGCGCTTCGTAGCGCCCCACCACGTCGGCCGTCTCCGCTGACGCGTCCGACGTAGCCTCAGCGGCTTCTCCGGTCAGACGCAGCGGCCACGCAGGTGCAGTCGCCGATCCTGACAGAGCCCAGGCAGCTTGGCGGGCTGCGCCGATGCCGACGTACTCGCCCGGCTCGGGCACCGCCACGGGAACGCCGAAGATGCTGGCCGCGACGTGCTGCACCGCCTGCGAAGCCGAGGCACCGCCAATCAGCAGCACCCGCTCGACGCGAGCGCCTTGACCGCGCAGCGCTTCGATCCCAGCCCGCAGGTTAAGGAGCATGCCCTCGACCGCGGCACGGGCCATGTTTTCGGGAGTGGCGTTGGCACGGGTGAGACCGCTGATCGTGCCCGTTGCGTGGGGTAGGTCGGGGGTTCGTTCACCATCGAGATAGGGCAACAGACTCAGCCCACCCGCCCCAGGAGAGGCCTTCATCGCCAACTGATCCAGCGCTTCGAGGTCTACACCAAGCATGGCCGCAGTGGCCGTCATCACCCGGGCGGCATTAAGCGTGCACATCAAGGGAAGGAAGGACCCGGTGGCGTCGGCGAATCCAGCCACCGCTCCGCTCGGATCGTTAGGGCACACGTCAGAGACCGTGAAGACCGTCCCAGAAGTGCCGAGGGAGATCACGACGTCCCCGGCCGTCAGGCCCAACCCGAGGCCAGCGCCCATGTTGTCCCCGGTGCCGGCAGCCATTACCATGCCGTCGCGGGTGGTTCCTGCGGCTTCGGCAGACCCAAGCACCCGAGGGACGCCAAAGGGTCGTCCCAGCGCTGCGGTCATCACGTCTTCGCGGTATTCACCGGCCCGAGCCGACCAGTACCCCGTCCCAGACGCATCGCCGCGGTCGGTCGTCCACCCCTCGAACCCGCCGTGTTCCTGCAAGAAGCGACCGGTCAGCCAGTCGTGGGGCAAGACCACACTCGCAACCCGCGCCGCATTGTCCGGCTCGCATCGCGCCAGCCAACGCACCTTGGACACGGTGAAACTTGCGACCGGCACACTGCCGATCTCCTGCGACCACACACTCGCGCCACCCATCTCGGTGACGAGATCCGAAGCGTCTTGGGCCGAGCGCGTATCGTTCCACAGCAACGCGTCACGAATGACGGCGTGATCGTCGTCGAGGGTCACCATGCCATGCTGCTGGCCTCCGACGGCGATAGCGCGGACGCCGTCGAGCAGCCCGCCCTCACTGGCCTGCTCGACGGCCTCCCACCACCTGTCCGGATGAACGGAGGTTCCGTCCGGATGGGTGGCCCGGCCCTGCCGCACCACGTTGCCGGTCTCTGAGTCGCAGACCACGACCTTGCACGATTGAGTCGAACTATCGATGCCTGCGACAAGTTGTTGCACGAGTTGCCCTTCGATGTGCCTTAGGAGGAGACGAGCTGATTCAGCGTGGCGCGTGCGCCATCAGAATGCAACGAGTCAAGGTGTCGGGCATAGGCCTTCGTGAAGCGTTCGTTCTCGACAACGTCGCCGAAAAGGTCACGATCACGCAGGAACGCTAGCGGGTCGTCGCCCTGCGCAGCGGCGGCGGCCATGACGCGCTCTTTGAGCCGGTCAACGACGTCAATCTCCTCGCCCTGCTCATCGCGACCCTCGGCATACCTCGCCCACGACGCCACGATCAACGCCGAGTGCTCGATCTCACCGTCGTGCTCCAAATTGTGCCGCACGACCGGGATCAACCACTTGGGGATGCGGTCGCTGCTCTCAGCGCACAAACGCGCCAAGGTGTCGCGCACCTCCGGGTTAGCGAACCGCTCGATCAACGTGCGCCGATAGTCCCTTAGGTCCGTGTCGGGCACGTGGGGCAGCGTCGGCGAGCCTTCCTTCTCCATATAACCCAGGAGGAAGTCCACGAACAGCTCGTCCTGGCAGACCTCATGGGCGTAGGTATAACCGTCCAACACCCCGAGATAGCACAGGGCTTGATGGCTGGCGTTCAGCAAACGCAGCTTCATCAACTCGAACGGCACGACATCCTCGACCAGTTGCGCGCCAACCTGCTCCCAGGCGGGGCGACCGGAGACGAAGTGATCCTCCAACACCCACTGGGTGAAGGGCTCGCACACCACCGGCCACGCATCTTCGATCCCGGTGCTCTCGCGTAGCGCCTCAATGTCCGACGGCGCGGTGACCGGAGTGATCCGGTCGACCATGCAGTTCGGGAAGGGCACGTGCTCGCTCATCCACGCAGCGAGCTCGGGGTCCTTCAACTGAGCGAAGGCAGTGATCATCTTCCGAGCAACGTCTCCGTTGCCCGGCAAGTTGTCACACGACATGACCGTGAACGGCGCACTGCCCGCCTCACGGCGGACTCGCAGTGCTTCGATGATGAACCCGAACGCTGTCACCGGTACCGCGCCCTCGCCCAGGTCAGCCTGGATCGAGACGTCCTGATGATCGAACTCGCCGGTGACCTGGTTGACCAGGTAACCGCCCTCGGTGATCGTCAGCGACACGATGCGCGTCGCCGGGTCGGCCATGGCAGCGATGACCGCCGCCGGGTCGTCCGGAGCGAAGAGCATCTCGACGATCGAACCGACCACGCGAGACTCCCGCTGACCGTCCGGGTGCTTCACCACCAAGGTGTACAAGCCGTCTTGGTTGTTCAGGGTCTCCACGATGCGACGGTCGTGCGGAAGCACACCGACACCGCAGATGCCCCAGTCCAAGCCCTCACCCGACTCCATTAAGCGATCGGTATACATCGCCTCGTGAGCCCGGTGGAACCCGCCGACACCGAAGTGCACGATGCCGCGAGTGACCGCTGAACGGTCATAACTCGGGACACTGACATCACCGCCGATGTCGGAAAGCGAGGCCCCAGATAGTGCGGTCACTTGACCGCCCCCATGGACAGGCCCTGCACGAGCTTGTCCTGAGCGGCGAAGCCCGCGACGAGCACCGGCAAGGACACGACCAAGGACGCCGCGCAGACCTGGGCCAAGAACAACCCCTGGCTGGTGACGAATCCGGTCAAGAACACCGGGGCCGTGCCCGAGACCACACCGGTCAGCACTCGGGCTAGCAGCAACTCGTTCCAGCTGAAGATGAAGCAGATCAAACCCGCCGAAGCCAACCCAGGCGTCACCACAGGGGCGACGACCGAGACTAGCGTGCGAATCAAACCAGCACCGTCAACCTGGGCAGCCTCCAACATCTCCACGGGCACTTCAGCCAAAAACGACTGCAGCATCCAGATCGCGATCGGCAGGTTCATCGCCGTGTAGAGGATGACCAGCGTGAAGATGTTGTCCAGCATGTTGAACTGCTGCGCGATCAAGTAAAGCGGCAGGATCGCCGCGACGATCGGGAGCATCTTGGTCGATAGGAAGAAGAACATGACGTCGGTCCACTTTTCGACCCGACGGATCGAGAGCGCGTATGCCGCCGGGAAGGCCAGCAGAAGCACAAAGACGGTCGACAGAAGGCTGGCCGTCATTGAGTTGATCAACGGTGGCCATGGGTTGGCGTTGAAGAAGTTCTGATAGCCCTCAAAGCTCAACGGCGCGAAAAAACTGGGAGTGCTCGTGGCCGCGTCGGTCTCGGAGTGAAAAGACGTCAGCAGCATCCACAGCACGGGCGAGACGAAGATGAGCCCAACGATCCACGCGGCTGCGCTGAGCCAGACGGCACCACGCTGCTTGGGTGGACGGTTCATCGGTGCCTGGCCCGACGACGTGGTGGACGCTTTGGGTCTTGAGGTCGGTGCGCTCATCGGGTCTCCTCCTGAAACAGGCTGAACGCAGTCTTCAGCGCAAACGTAGCCAGAATGATCGTCCCAATGACCGTCACGACTCCGGCTGCGGATGCCCGGCCGTAGTCCTGCGCGGTGAAGAACGTTTGGTAGATGTAGTACGGCAGGTTCGCGGTGCCAAGCGCTCCACCGGTGATGGTGAAGACGGCGTCGAAGTTCTGCACGACGTAGATAGCGCCCAAGAGGCCAGACAGCTCGATGTACTGCCGCAGGTGCGGCAGCGTCATGTGGAAAAAAATCTGGAAGCTGTTTGCACCATCGATGCGAGCAGCCTCGATCACGTCGAGCGGACGTGACTGCAAGCCAGCCAGCAGGATCAGCATCATGAATGGGGTCCACTGCCAAATCAGAGCGGCCTCGATAGACATCAGCGGATTGGCGCTGATCCAGTCCCGCTGGGGTGCGTCCGGGCCGAAGACCATCTTCAGCAGACCGTTGAACAGGCCGTAGTCCGGGTTGTAGAGCGCGTGCTTCCACAGCAGGGCGGCCGCAACCGGCACCACGAGGAAGGGAGTGATCATCAACGTGCGCACGATGCCCTGGCCGCGGAACTTGCGGTCCAGCAGCAACGCGATGCCCAAGCCGAGCAGCAACGAAATAAGCACGACCGTGAGGGTCAAAATAATGGTGACGAAGACGGCACTACGGGCACCTGCGTCGGTGAAAACGCTGACGAAGTTGTCCACGCCCGCGAAGCCACGCTCGTCGGGGTAGTAACCGTTCCAATCCATGAACGACACGACCAGAGTCACCGCGAACGGGATCTGGGTCAGGAGGATCACGAAGATCAAGGCCGGGAGCAGGGGCGCGCGACGCGCCCATGCCCCGGTCCGGGCCAACGCGGTGGAGGGCTTCTTGGAGTCGCCCTCCACCGCGGTGTCGCTGACTTGTGAGGTCATGGGTCAGTTAGTTCTTGTACCGCTCGGCGACCGCTTCAGCTGCAGCCTGACCAGCCGCGAGGGCTTCGTCGACCGTGCCCTGACCGGCGATAACACCGCTGATGTCTTCGCTGATCGAGGTGCCCAGTGCCGGGAACTCCGGGATTCCGACGAACTGGATGCCGGGGGCCGGGCGGGGCTGGGTGCCGGCGTTGTTCGGGTCTGCACCCTCGATAGCGGCCTTGGTGGGCTCGGCGAAGGAACCGGCAACGTCCAGGTAGTCCGTGTTGGCGTACGTGGACGCGCGCTTGCCGGCGGGGACACTCGACCAGCCGATTTCCTTACCGACTAATGCTTCGTACTCCGCCGAGGAGGCCCAGGAGACGAACTCCCAGGCGTCGTCCTTGTTCTGGCTGGCCTCTTGGATGCCCCACGCCCAGGTGTACAACCACCCGGAGGAGTCGGTCTCCTTGACCGGCGCTGCGGCATACCCGATCTTGCCCTTGACTGGCGAGTCGTCAGACTCGAGCGAGCCGGCCGCCGACGTGGCGTCATACCACATGGCCGACGCGCCCTGGGTGAGGTTGTTCAGGCACTCAGTGAAGCCTGCCTGAGCCGCGCCGTTCTCGCCATAGTTCTTGACTAGGTCGGTGTAGAAGGTGACGGCTTCCTTGAACTTCGGGGAGTCGACCTGGGCGTCCCAGTTCTCGTCGAAGTAGGTGCCTCCGTAGGTGTTGACCACCGTGGTCAGCGGAGCCATGACCTGGCCCCAACCGGACAGGCCGCGCAAGCAAATGCCGGACATGCCTGGCTCTGCCTCGTCCAACTGCTCGGCCAGCGTGGCGACTTCATCCCAGGTGGGGTTATCCGGAACGGTCAGACCCTCGGCTTCCACGACGTCCTTGCGGTACATCAAGAAGGAAGATTCGCCGTAGAAGGGCTGGCCGTAGACCTTGTCTTCGAAGGACAGCGACTCGACCATCGGGGCCAGAATGTCTTCCTGGTTGAACTCGGTGTCCGCCGCGATGTAGTCATCCATCGGCGCGACCCAGCCGTTCTTGGCGTAGATCGGGATTTCGAAGTTGCTGAGCGAGGCGACATCGTACTGACCGGCCTGACGCGTGAACTCCTGGCTGATCTGATCCCGCACGTCGTTCTCGGGGAGGGTGGTGAAGTTGACCTTGATCCCGGTTTCCTTGGTGAAGAACTCAGCAGTCAGTTTCTCGAGGTCGATCATCTGGGGGTTGTTGACCTGGAGGACGTTGACGGTGCCGCCACCGCCGCCGCTTTCACCACCATCGCTACTTCCACTGCCTCCTCCGGCGCCTGCGCATGCAGACAGGGTCAGCCCGGTGGTGGTTGCCATCGCTAGAACGATCCATCGACGTTGACGCATCTAAAACTCCCTCGGCTCAGGTCCGCTCCGCAGACCTCTTTGTCGTGTGTGCTCATATGAGCAACGCGGTGCACAAATGAGTAAACTCCTTGACCACGGACCGTGTCAAGGGTTTAGTAGTTACAGTGCAGTTGCATTCGGGCACGGCGGTGGTGCCCCTCCTTGAGAAAGAGAGCGTGGGTCGTGGTCGCGTCGATGGGGCCCTCTGAGTCGGTGCTGGCCGCAACCGTCGCGCGCCGCTATTACATACTGGGGCAAGCCAAGAAGGACATCGCTACCGACCTGGGGATCAACCGTTTCAAAGTGGCCCGCCTGCTCGAGGCAGCGCTGACTACCGGGCTCGTCCACATCGAGATTTCGCCGGTCGGCGGGATCGATCTGGACCTTTCGGCGCAACTGCAGGACCGATTCGGCCTTGCCCGATGTGTGGTTGTCGCCCGTAGCGGCTCCTCCGACGCGGACAACGGCACCGAACTAGGCACCGCCGCAGCTGCCGTGGTCAGCGAAATGCTGACCGCCGAAGACGTCCTTGGTCTGCCCTGGTCGCGGTCCGTCCTCGCGATGACCACAGCGTTGCGCGAGTTGCCCCCGGTGCGGGTCGTGCAACTCAGCGGGGCTATGGAAATCCCCGGCATCAACGCCAGCGCCGTCGACATCGTTCGAGAAGCGGCACGCATCAGCGGCGGTCAATCGGTGATTTTCCACGCTCCCTTCATCCTCGACGACGTCGCGAGCGCCGAAGCCCTGCGTCGGCAGGCCAGCGTGATGGAGGGCTTGCAAGCCATTACGGACGTCACCCACGCCGTGGTGGGGCTCGGCGTGTGGAGCCCCACGCTATCCACGGTGCTTGACATGACCACCGCCGCCGAGCAGGAAGAGTTATCGGCGGCTGGAGTCATCGGGGAGATCGCTGGCGTGTTCTTCGACGCACACGGTCGAGTCATCGAGTCCGGGGTCAGCGAGCGGCTACTCACACTCTCGGGTGCAGACCTGTTGGCGATTTCGAGCGTGACGGCGATTGTGGCCGGAGCGAAAAAGGGCCCCGCCGTGACCGCAGCCATCTGCGGCGGCCTGATCGACGGACTCATCACCGACGCGCCACTCGCCGAAGCCGTGCTGGCCACACCGCATACGGATGAGGTGGCGTTGCCAGGCGGCCTCTAGGCCAGGCGCACCAGGCGCTCCATCACTTTGCGACCTGCTGAGCCACCGTGGATCAAGGTGTTCGCGAGCAGGGGGGCCAGTTGATAGAGGCCAGTGCGCTCCTGCCACCCGGGCGCGAGTGGCGCGACCTCCATGTATGCCGAGAAGGTCACCTCGTCGAACCCACCGAACAACCGCATCAGCGCCAGGTCCAATTCGCGATGACCATACTGCGCACTGGGGTCAACCAACCAGTGTCGACCATCCGAGCCCACCACGCGATTCCCGTGCCACAGATCCCCGTGAACCAACGCCGGCGGCTCACTCGGGCCCCAGAACTCGTCACCGCGACCACTGAGCGCGTCAATGAGCGGCAACGCCGCCGGATCGAGGCCGTTGGCCGCCACCGCTTGCCGCGCCAACGGCCTGACCCGTTGCTCCAGGTACGCCTGAGGCCAGTGGTGCTGCGCCTGTAGGTCAAGCTCCACCGAGCCCAGATATCCCCGGCTCGAGGAATCGACGGTGCCGAAGGCGAGGCCGCGGTGGGAGTGCAGAGCCGCAAGGTGTGCTCCGAATTCGGCGGCCCCCTTGGCGTTTCCAACCGTTCCAGCATCGGCCACGGTCGGGTGGTCGATCCACTCCAAGGCCAACGCAGACGCGGTGTGCCAGAGCACGTGTGGCACCGGGATCGCGCCAGTCACCCGCAGCGCATTGAGCCCTGCAGCTTCGCGGGCGAAGAAACCCGCAGGCGGGTCCCGCATCGTTTTTACGAAGATCGGCCCGTCGGGGCTCTCGGCACAAAAAACCTGAGAGATGGAGCCGCCAGAGATAGGGCGCACGGACACCAGCGAGCGGTCGCTCACTAAACCTGCTGGCAACGTTACGGGCTCCGGCACGTCTCCCAGTCTGACGCACCCTCGGCCAACCATTCGAGCAGACCCGCACACGCCTGCTCGACCTGGTCAAACATGGTGGCGTATGCCGCTTGGCGGTGACCGTAGGGATCGGGCACGTCGAGGCCGCCATCCCCTGCCTTCGCGTGCGCGCCAACACCTGCCGCGAATGCCCCAAGTCGAGTCACCTTGGCTCGCGCCGTCTCATCGGGGGCGAGCGCCAACAGATCGCTCACGTTGGCCGAGTCCATGGCGATGACCAGATCGAAGCGGCCGAAATCTTCGGCCGTGAACTGTTGGCCCCGGTGCTCGATAACGATTCCGCGCACCGCCGCCTCTCGCGCCGTGCGCTCATGTGGCGGGTACCCGATGTGCCACGGCGCGGTCCCGGCGGATTCGACCTGGTGCACAGCGAGGGTCGTGCCATCGGGACTCGCTGAATCGTTCCGAGCCGCCAACTGGTGCACGAAAACGGCCTCGGCAGCCGGGGATCGACAGATATTTCCGAGGCAAACGAAGCAAATACGCATCTGCCCAGTGTGATCGCTGACGGCCCGTGACACACCACCGCAGCCCCTTCGAGCCACGACAACGTTTCAGGGAAATCTTCGGCGGGTGCCCTCAAATACGCCTACGCGCAGCAGATCCAGCTGAGAGTGAGAATGTGACGAAGCAACGCGCAGTTCGGGGATTAACCTACGGTCCCGTAACATTGAACAAGATATGAGTAAAAAGCCAGCGCGTCGGTTAGATCGTGTCGTCATCCGTTTTGCGGGGGATTCCGGCGATGGCATGCAGTTGACTGGCGACCGGTTTACCTCGCAGACGGCCTCGCTCGGCAACGACATCTCCACGCTCCCGAACTTTCCCGCCGAGATTCGCGCCCCCCAGGGAACGCTGCCGGGAGTGTCCAGCTTCCAGCTGAACTTCGCCGACCACGACGTGATGACGCCCGGCGACTCCCCCGACGTCTTGGTGGCGATGAACCCGGCGGCGCTGATGGCCAACCTCGCCGACCTCCCCCGCGGCGGCACGATCATCGCCAACACCGACGAGTTCACTAAGCGCAACCTGTCCAAGGTCGGCTACGCGAGGTCCCCGCTGGACGACGGCAGCCTCGACTCGTGGCACCTGCGCGCACTGGGCCTGACGTCGATGACGGTCGCGGCGCTCGCCGACTTCGGGTTGAGTCGCAAGGAGAAAGAACGCGCCAAAAACATGTTGGCGCTCGGCCTGATGTCGTGGCTGTACTCGCGCCCCCTCGACAGCACCGAAGCGTTCCTGCGGGCCAAGTTCGCCAAGAAGCCCGAGATTCTCGAAGCCAATCTGACCGCGCTGCGAGCAGGTCACGCCTACGGCGAAACCACCGAAGACTTCGCAGTCCGGTTTGAGGTCGCCCCGGCACCGATGAAGGCCGGCAACTACCGCACGGTCACCGGATCGCAAGCAATGGCGCTCGGCCTTGTCAGTGCCGCCCAGCGCAGCGGGCTGCCGCTCATTCTTGGTTCCTACCCCATCACGCCCGCCTCGGACATTCTCCATACCTTGTCGGCGTTGAAGCACTTCAACATCACCACCATGCAAGCCGAAGACGAGATCGGCGCGGTGGGCATGGCTCTCGGCGCGTCATACGGCGGGGCTCTTGGGGTGACCACCACGTCAGGTCCTGGGCTGGCGCTCAAAGCGGAGACCATCGGCTTGGCGGTGTCGACCGAGTTGCCGTTGATCATCATCGACGTGCAACGCGGCGGCCCTTCCACCGGCTTGCCCACCAAGACCGAGCAGTCCGACTTGTTGCAGGCGCTATATGGCCGCAACGGCGAGTCCCCCGTTGCCGTGGTGGCCCCCCAATCGCCGACCGACTGCTTCGACGCGGCCATGGAAGCGGTCCGTATCGCCACGACATACCGCACGCCGGTGATTGTGCTTTCCGACGGATACTTGGCCAATGGTTCCGAGCCGTGGCCCGTGCCCAACGTCGAAGACCTGCCAAAGATTGAGGTCGAGTTCGCGACCACACCGAATGCGACCAAGGACGACGGCACCCCCGTGTTTCACCCGTTCTTGCGTGACCCCGAGACGCTGGCCCGCCCGTGGGCGATCCCCGGCACGGCCGGTCTGGAGCACCGCATCGGTGGCATCGAGAAGGCAGACGTCACCGGCCACATCTCCTACGACCCGGACAATCACGACAAGATGGTCCGGTTGCGGGCGGCCAAGATCGAGAAGATCGCCGACACCATCCCCGACATCGCAGTCGATGACCCTAGCGGCGCGGCGAAGGTGCTCGTGCTCGGTTGGGGCTCGACGTTCGGCCCGATCTCTGCCGCTGCTCGCCTCGTGCGCGCGGCCGGCACGCAGGTCGCTCAGGCACACCTGCGTCACCTCAACCCCTTCCCGAGCAACCTCGGCGAAGTGCTGCGCCGCTACGAACGCGTCGTGGTGCCCGAGATGAACCTGGGCCAGTTAGCGCTGCTCCTTCGCGGCCGGTATCTGGTCGATATTCACTCGCACACCGCCGTCCGCGGTTTGCCCTTTACCTCCCTCGAACTCGCCGAAGTCCTGCATAAACAGGACATCATCGCGCAGGAGTTGATCCGATGAATTCCACGACAACCTCACTGGGTATGCCGGCCGCCGGCACCTCGGGCGTGCCCGCCACCGACCCCGACGCTGCGCCCCAGACCAAGAAGGACTTCACCTCAGACCAGGAGGTGCGCTGGTGCCCGGGTTGCGGGGACTACGCCGTGCTCGCCGCCGTCCAAGGCTTCCTGCCCGACCTCGGCTTGCGCCGCGAAAACATCGTCTTCGTTTCAGGCATCGGATGCAGTTCGCGCTTCCCGTACTACCTCGACACCTACGGCGTGCACTCGATCCACGGACGAGCACCTGCGATCGCTACCGGCTTGGCGACCGCGCGCGGTGACCTGTCGGTCTGGGTGGTGACCGGCGACGGTGACGCCCTCAGCATCGGCGGCAACCACCTGATCCACGCGCTGCGCCGCAACGTGAACATGACGATCTTGCTGTTCAACAACAAGATCTACGGGCTAACCAAGGGGCAATACTCCCCGACCTCCGACATGGGCACCGTCACCAAGTCGACCCCCGTGGGCTCAGTGGACAGACCCTTCAACCCCGTCTCGCTGGCCCTCGGCGCGGAGGCGACCTTCGTGGCCCGCACCATGGACTCCGATCGGTCACACCTTGTTGAGGTCCTCTCTGCCGCCGCCGCCCACCGCGGCACCTCGCTCGTCGAGATCTACCAGAACTGCCCGATCTTCAACGACGGCGCGTTTCAGCTGATCAAGGACCGCGACCAAGGCAAAGCCCGCCTGGCCTACTTACACGACGGCGAGCCCATCCGTGTCGGCGACGACCGAGTCGTCGTGCGCGACGGATCAGCCATGGCCGTCGTCGCGGCCGATGAGGTGGGAGATCGGCAGGTCGTTACGCACGACGTGGCCGCCGATGACCCCGCCCAAGCCTTTGCGCTGTCCCGGCTCGACGACCCCTCGATGGCGCACGTGCCAATGGGCATCTTCCGCCAGGTCGACCGCCCGACGTATGACGACCAGGTGCGAGCGCAGGTCGACGGTGCTCGGGCCAGCGCTGGCGGTGCCACAACGGACGCAGACCTTCAGGTCTTGTTGAACGGCAAGGACACTTGGACTATTCAGGAGTGAGCAACTTCGCCCCCTCTTCGCCTGCCCCTAGCCCAACGCAGGCTCGCTCAACCGCTGACCAGCAAGGTCTCGGCACGGCATACGGACTAGCGGCATACGGGCTGTGGGGCCTCTTCCCGCTCTACTTGATGCTGCTACGACCCGCCGGGGCCATCGAGGTCCTGGTGCACCGGGTGTTGTGGGCTTTCCTCCTCTGCTTGATTATCTTGGCGGCTCTGGGTCATTTGCGCTGGATGGCTCGGTTGCTACGCCGTCCGCGGGTGCTGATCGCGGTCGGCACGGCCGGGGCGTTGATCGCCACCAACTGGACGATTTACACCTTCGCGGTGCTCAGCGAGCACGTCACCGAAGCGGCCCTGGGATACTTCCTTAACCCGCTGGTCACCGTGGCCCTAGGCGTGATCATCCTGCGTGAGCGACTGCGCCGCATGCAATGGGTTGCGGTGGGCATCGGCGGCATCGCGGCGGCATACCTGACCATCGACTACGACAGCCTGCCGTGGATCTCGATCAGTCTGGCCCTCACCTTTGCTTGCTACGGCCTGGTGAAGAAGCGCGTGGGGTCATCGCTGTCCGCAGTCCAGTCGTTGACGGCCGAAACGATGGTGGTTTCCCCCCTTGCCGCCGCCGCTTTGGTCTACCTCACCGTGACCAACGAGGCGACGTTCACCACCGAAGGCTGGCCACATGCGTTATTGCTCGCCAGTGCTGGCGTCGCCACCACCATTCCGCTGCTGCTGTTCGCAGCCGCTGCTCGACGCGTTCCGCTGACCACCATAGGGTTACTGCAGTTCATCACTCCGGTGCTGCAACTCTTCACCGCCGTTGTGCTGCTGGGCGAGTCTATGCCCGCGTCCCGGTGGGTTGGCTTCGCCCTGGTGTGGCTCGCCCTCGCAGTGTTGACGCTCGACACCACCGTGAACGTCGGGCGAGCCCACCGTCTCAACCGAATCGCTGCCCGGACCGCCGCGTAGGCTCCCCCATGCCACGTCGAGTGACACTGGTGGCCTGGGGGTCGCGCGGGGACGTCGCCCCGATCCTCAGTTTGGGCCAAGGCTTACGCGATGCGGGAGATGCCGTGACGGTGCTGACCAGTCGCGACTTCGCGGACCTGGTCGAGTTGGCCGGTTTGGAGTGGGCGCCCTTCGACATTTCCGTGCAAGAAGCCGCCTCGTCGCCCGAGGGCCAAGCCTGGTTGGGCGGCCACCGCACGCTCATCGGCGAGGCTCGGGCCTTGCAACGGGTGCTGGACGGTTTCGCTGCGCCGCTCATCGAGGGCCTATGGGAACACACCCGTGACGCGGACCTGGTGGTTAGCGGCATCTTGACGGCCGATGCGTGCGCAAGCCTGACGACAGCCCGCGACCAACAGCATGCCGTCGCTCTGCTCACTCCAGTCATGCCGAGTCGTCACGGACCGAGCTCCCCCACTGCGGTCCTGTCTTCGCGTGACACCGGAGTGAATGCACTGTCAGGTCGGGCCGTGCTGGCTGCGTCGTACCGGTTGCTGCGGGTCCCCGGTGACGTCATACGGGCGCGTCTGGGTCATCGCCGCACCCGCAGCGGATGGATGCTCAATCGGCTCCGCGAAGTCCCGGTGGTCGTGGGGACCAGCAGGTATGTCGTCCCGCCGGCCCCGGACCAGCCGAACGTCACGATCACGGGGTATTGGCCTCCATTCGGCGCTGACCTGGAGCCCGCCGTGGCGGAACGGATCGAAGCGGCGATCGCCCAAGCCCACGCAGACTCGCGCCCCGTGGCCTACCTGGGCTTCGGGAGTATGACGACGAAGGACCCACCCGCGACGGCTCGACTGCTCATTGATGCCGCTCACGACGCCGGTGTCCATCCCATCGTGAGCGACGGGTGGGCCGCGGTGGGCGCTCATCTAGGCGACCGTAGCGATGTGACGTTGATTGATCACGTGCCGCACGACTGGCTTTTCGCCCGCTGTGACGCCGTCGTGCACCATGGCGGCGCCGGCACCACCGGCTCGGCGGTGCGCAGCGGAACTCCGCAGGTCGTGGTGGCCCACATGGGCGATCAGCCGTTCTGGGCAGCCCGAGCCCACCGCCTCGGAATTGCCGCGGAGCCGTTGCGCCGCTCCACCGTCACCCGCGTGCAGTTGACGGCCGCGCTGCGCCGGGTGACTGCTCCCGGCTCGGCGGACGATGTCGTGCGCAGCGCCCGCGGACTGGCGCAACGGGTTGAGGAGGAGGCCGGGGTCGCCCGAGCGGTCGAGGTGTTGCGGGGTGACACCGAGGTGTCACCCAACTAACTCCTCGTATTCGTCCCGCATTCTCCGCGCCTTTGTCTGCGCTGCATACCGTCTGGGGCATGACTTCTACGCCTACACGGCACCTACCTGTGACCCCGTTGGATCTCCACTCATCGGGTCGTAGCGCCATGACCTGCCGCTATCGCTGCGGGGATGCGTGCTTCAAAGCCGTTCCCAACGCCAGCAGCAACGAATACTTCGGTAACGTCGTTGCCGGTTTGTCTCGCCGCTCCATGCTGCAGGCTGGCGGCGTGGGTGCGGTCGCCCTCGGCCTCAGCGCGTGGGGGGTTGCGAATCCCGCCGATGCTGGCGCCCATGTGCAGGCACCGGCCCGCGCGAGCCGTCGCCGCTCGGCCTTCGACCCGATAGCTTCCACTCCCGCTGATGTCGACGACGTCATCGTCCCGCACGGGTATCGCTGGAGCCCGATCATCTCGTGGGGCGACCCGATCACCAGGTCGGCACCCGGCTTCGATTTCGACAACCAAAGCGTCGAAGGTCAAAAGAACCAGGCTGGATACAACTGCGACTACACCACGTTGATGCCCGATGGCAGCCGCGGCAACCGGCGCAACCGGGGCGTGCTGACGTTTAACAACGAGTACACCAACGACCAGTTGATGTTTCGCGACATCGGCGGATCTGAAGACCTCACCGACGAGCAGATCCAGATCGTGATGGCCGCCCACGGTATGACGATCGTCGAGGTCGCGCGCCGCAACAAGCACTCCGCATGGCGCTACCGCCAGGGCGGCGCACGGAACCGGCGCATCCACACCTTGACCGAGTTCACGATGGACGGCCCGGCTGCTGGCCATTCCTCGCTGCGCACCTCTGCGGACTCCACCGGCAAGAAGGTGCTCGGGACGTTGAACAACTGCGCGGGCGGAGACACTCCCTGGGGCACAGTTCTGTCCGGAGAGGAAAACTTCAACCAGTACTTCGACACCACCGGTGCCCCAGACCGTGATGGGGCTCTGGCCCGTTACGGCATCACCTCGGGCGGCCGCGGCTGGGAGCGCGTGGAGTCCCGCTTCTCGGTCATCGACGAGCCCAATGAGGTCAATCGCTTCGGTTGGATCATCGAGGTCGACCCGGACGATCCGCATTCAACGCCGGTCAAGCACACCGCCATGGGCCGCTTCAAGCACGAGGGCGCCACCATCCGCATCGCCGATAGCGGCCATGCGGTGGCGTATATGGGCGATGACGAGCGCTTCGACTACCTCTACAAGTTCGTTTCACGCGAGCGCTACCGTCGCAACGACAAGCACCACAACATGCGTTTGCTGTCCGAGGGCGATTTGTATGTGGCCAAGTTCACTGGCGACGGCTTTGAGGACGGGGTCAGCGACGGAGGCGGCGAGTGGATTCCCCTGGTGCTCGGGACGAAATCCTGTGTTCCCGGCTTCAGTGTCGAGGAAGTCCTGATCCACACCCGACTGGCTGCAGATGTCGTCGGACCCACCAAAATGGACCGCCCCGAAGACGTTCAGCCCAGTCCGAAAACGGGCCGCGTCTACGTGGCGTTGACCAACAACACCGGCCGGACGCCTGCTCAGATCGATGAGGCCAATCCCCGAGCCAACAATAAGTTCGGTCACGTATTGGAACTTCGCGAGCGTCACGACGACCCCACCGCCCGCCGCTTCCGGTGGAAGCTGGTGCTGATTGCCGGGGATCCGGGGGACCCGTCGACGTACTTTTCCGGTTTCGAGCGGAGCGAGGTCAGCCCGATCAGCTGCCCCGACAACGTTGCTTTCGACGAGTCCGGCAACCTGTGGATTGCCACCGACGGGATGCCCGGCACGCTGCAGGCGTGCGACGGATTGTTCATGATGCCCGTGGCCGGGCGGGACAAAGGGCACGTGCAACAGTTCCTCTCTGTGCCCGTGGGAGCCGAATGTTGTGGGCCCGTGGTGCGGATGGAAGACAACACCATTCTGGTCGCGGTGCAACACCCGGGTGAAGTTGACGATGCCTCCCCCGACAACGTCGTCTCGAAGTTCCCCTACCGCGGCGACAGCCAACCTCGTCCCAGCGTGATTCACATCCGGCAGTCCCGGAACGGATCTTGGTAGGTCTATCAACCCTCGGTCGAACTGCGCCGCTGGCATCCTGCGGTTAGGACGCCAGCGGCGCAGTTCAACTCCTATCGTGAGCGGTCGGCTACGCCATCGACCAGAGCCCGCAACGCAATCACAGCAGCACCATCCCCGAGCTCGTCGACCAGGGATCGCGTCTGCGCCGCCATCAACGCCGTATGCTCACGCGCTTGCCGCATCGCCGGGTGCTGTCGAAGAAGGGCTACCGCCTCCGCCACCTCGCCGGAATCACTGATCGGGCTATCGAGCAGTTCGATCAGCCGCGCGTCGTGCGGCCTCGCCAACGCGCGCGCGTAGAGGACGGGCAGGGTGGCTTTGCCTTCACGAAGGTCAGCACCGGGAGTCTTTCCCGACGCAGCAACCTCGGAGTTGATGTCCAGAAGGTCATCCGCCAGCTGGAAGAGCGTTCCCAATTGCTCTCCGAAACGAGTCAGGGTCTCGATGAGGTCCTCGTCGCCCCCACCGAACATGGCACCATACTGCGCTGCAGTGGCGATCAACGAGCCTGTCTTGTCCGACAAAACGCTGAGGTAGCGCTCGATGGCGTCGCCGCCCGCAGCCGGTGGGCGTTCGTCCATGATCTGCCCCGCGCATAAACGAACGAACGTCTGTGCCTGGATCTTGACGGCCTGCGGTCCAAGGTCGGCAATCACCGACGAAGCCGTTCCGAACAGTAAGTCGCCCACCAGGATCGACGTTGCGTTTCCGTACCGAACGTTCGCGCTCTGCACCCCGCGGCGCAGTTCCGCCTCGTCCATGACGTCGTCGTGATAGAGCGACGCCAAGTGCGTCAACTCCACCCCCACGGCGGCCTCGATGACACTGGCGTTGATCCCGCCTGCGGCTTGAGCACACAACAGCGTCAGTAGTGGCCGGAACCGCTTACCACCGGCGTTCGACAGGTGGCCGGCGGCCTCGGCAATGAATGGGTCGTCGTGATCGACCACGTCACGCAGGCGAGCATCGACGGCGGCTAGTCCGTCGACCAGGCTTTTCTGTAGTTGCTCGTCGGCGCCCGGGAGCAGAGTCGGGGCACCCTCCATCAGCGAATGAACTGCGAAGCCTGCTGCGCCAACTCCAGCATGGGGGAAGGCATAACGCCCAACCCGAAGGTCACCAGCACACCAACCGCTATCGCGAAGGTCGTCAGCGATGAGGGAGCTACCGCCACGGTGTCACCCGTCTGCTCGCCGAAGTACATCACCACGATGATGCGGAAGTAGACGTATGCCGTCACAGCGCTGGTCAGCACACCGATGACCGCCAACCACGTCCACCCGTTGGCGACAGCGGCAGAGAACACCGCAAACTTGCCGGTGAAGCCAGAGGTCAGCGGGATGCCTGCGAAGGCCAACAGCAGGAAGCTGAATCCGCCCGCGACCCACGGGCTCGACTTAGCCAAGCCGGCCCACTGGGAAACGTGCGTGGCTTCGGTGCCGGCAGATCGAACCATGGTGATCAACGCGAAGGCCGGGATCGTCATGAACCCGTATGCCGCCAGGTAGAACATCGTGCCGGAGACTCCGGCGGAGTTCAGGGACAGGAAGCCGACCAGGATGAATCCGGCGTGCGCGATGGAGGAGTACGCCAGGAGTCGCTTGATGTCGTTCTGGCCGACAGACATCACAGCACCGACGATCATGGTCAACGCTGCGACGGCGGCCAAAATCGGCTGCCAGTCGGCACGGACGGACTCACCGGCCACGTAGAAGACTCGAAGTAGCGCACCGAACGCAGCCACCTTGGTGCACGCGGCCATAAAGCCGGTCACCGGGGTGGGCGCACCCTGGTAGACGTCAGGCGTCCAGGCGTGGAACGGAACGGCACCGACCTTGAACAAGAGGCCCGTGGCGATAAGCAATAGCCCCGGAAGCAGCAAACCGTCCATGCCGATCTCGCTGGAGACGGCCGCTGAGATCTCGTCGAAGCGCATCGACCCTGCGTAGCCGTACACCAACGCGGCACCGAACAAAAAGAACGCCGAGGAGAAGGCACCGAGCAAGAAGTACTTCAGCGAAGCTTCTTGCGAGAGCAACCGGCGACGGCGCGCCAGACCGCACATGATGTAGAGCGGCAGGGAGAGGATCTCGAGCGCGATGAACATGACCACGAGGTCATTGGCCATCGGAAAGAGCATCATGCCGCCGATACCGAGCAGCGTCAGCGGGTAGATCTCGGTGGTGGTCGCACCCACCTTCACCGCTAGAGCTTCTTCCGCTGATCCCGGCACGGACACTCCGGCCTGAGTGAAGGCGTCGGGGGCGGTGCCACCGAAGCGCTCGCTCATCACCAGGACACCGATGATCGCCAGCGAGAGCACGAGGCCCTGTAGCAGCAACGCCGGGCCGTCGTTAACCACTGCTCCGGCCGCCGTCAAGCCCCTGTGGTCAGGCCCGACGAAGACCAAGACGGCCAAGGCCGCCAGCAGGGTGACCATCGTCAGGGGTAGGTGGATCGAGTAGCGGCGCGCACGGCCCGCGAAACCCTCAACCGCGACACCCAGCAGTCCACCGACGAACACGATGATCAACGGCAGCAACGCCAAGTAGTCAATCTCGGGAGCAACAAATTCACCCATCAGTGATCACTCCCCTCAACCTCGACCGCATTTGCAGGATCCCCAGTAGGTGCCGGATCGCTCACGCCTACGAACTGCAGCGTGGTGCTCACGGCCGGCTCGAGCACATCGAGCGCTGGCTGGGGGTAGAAACCGAGGAACAGGAAGGCCACGATCAGCGGGGCCACGACAGCCTTCTCGCGCATCGTCATATCGGGCGTGCCTTCGAAGCCCTCGGGCTTAGGCCCGGTCGCAACCTTCTGGTACATCAGCAGGATGTAGAGAGCCGCAAGGATCACGCCCATCGTGCCGATCACAGAGAAGATCGGGTACGTCTGGAAGGTTCCGATAATGACCATGAATTCGGAGATGAACGAGTTCAGCCCGGGCAATGCCAAGCCGGAGAGCCCGGCCACCAGGAGCGAGCCCGCAATCAGGGGCGTCACGCGCTGCCAGCCGCCGAAGTCCGCGATGTCGCGCGACCCGCGACGCTGGATCAACATGGCCGCGATCAAGAACAGCGCCGCTGTCGTAAACCCGTGGTTGACCATGTAGAGCGTCGAACCGGTCTGACTCACGGTCGTGACGGCGAAGATGCCCAAGACGATAAAGCCGAAGTGGCTGATCGAGGTGTACGCGATCAGGCGCATCATGTCCCGCTGACCGATGGCCAGGGCAGCACCGATCAGGATCGACAACACGGCCAACGTCATCACCGCTGGGGTTGCCCATCGACTCGCGTCGGGGAACATCTGCAGGCAGAAACGGATCATGCCGAAGGTGCCGACCTTGTCCAGCACCCCCACGAGCAGGACCGATGTCGCCGGTCGCGCCTCGCTGGCTGCATGCGGCAACCAGGTATGCACCGGCCACATGGGGGCCTTGATCGCGAAGGCGATGAAGAATCCGAGGAAGAGCAAGCGCTCGACCCAGGTGCTGAACTCAAGACCCGTGAGATTTTCGATCAGGAAGCCGTCGGTGCCGCCGGGGCCTTGCAGGTAGACCGCGATGACGGCCACCAACATGATCAAGCCGCCGAAGAGCGAGTAAAGCAGGAAGCTCGTAGCGGCCTTGGCGCGCCCTGGACCGCCGAAGGAGCCGATAAGGAAGTACACCGGAATCAGCATGGCTTCGAAGAAGACGTAGAACAGGAAGACATCGGTTGCGGCGAAGACACCGATCATGAAGGCTTCGAGGATCAGCATCAGCGCGAAGTAGCCCTGCTGGCGACGGCCCTGGGACACCGGGACGTCGTCCCAGGCGGCAAGCAAACAGATCGGGACCAACACCACACCGAGCAAAATCATGGTCAGCGAGATGCCGTCAATGCCTAGCGCGTAACTCACGCCGAACTGCGGGATCCACGAGTACGTCTCGGTCAGCTGGAACTGGCTGTCGCCGCCCCCACTGACGTTGAACTGCAGCGCGGCGAGTACGCCGAGAACGAGCGTCAGGAGCGAGACGCCGAAGGCCACTTCGCGCACCCGGGCAAACCCCGAGGGCAGCATCGCCACGACCGCGCCGCCGACAGCCGGCACCAAGAGGAGGGTGGTTAACCAGGGAAAATTATTCATGACTGCATCACCAGCACGGCGAGGATGATCGCCACGATGCCGATCATCATGGTCATGGCGTAAGAGCGAACGAAGCCGGTCTGGGTCCGACGCAGCGCAGCGGACAAGCCAGCCACAGCACCGGTCGTCTTGGCGACCATGCCGCCTTCGACCACGTCGCGATCCGTCGCCGTCGCTATGTCGACCAAGCCTTGGCCCGGGGAGCGCAGGAAGACCTCGTTGAAGTCGTCCTGGAACAGATCGCGGCGAGCGGCCTGAGTCAGCAACGTCCCCTCTGGAGCAGTCTGTGGCACGTCGTCCTTCCAATACATCGTGTAGGCCAGCAAGGCCCCGGCCGCTACGAGCGCCAAGGTCAGCACGATAATGAGCCAAATGGCGAGCACCGGCTCACCGTGCTCTTCCTGGCCGAAGACGGGCTCCAGCCAACCCTCCAAGAGCCCGGTGGGACCAAGAGCCGCACCGAGGCCAATGGAGCCGAGAGCCAAGATCATCATCGGGACGGTCATGATCAGCGGCGATTCGTGCGGGTGCTGGTCGTCTTCCCAGCGAGCTTTGCCCTGGAAGGTCATGAAGAAGAGCCTGGACATGTAGAACGCGGTGATTCCGGCGCCGATCAACGCAGTGAGGCCGAAGACCCAAGGCTGCCACCCTTCACCGACGAAGGCGGCCTCGATGATCTTGTCCTTGGACCAGAAGCCCGCGAACGGCGGCACACCCAAGATTGCCAGCCAGCCCATCATGAAGGTGAGCCAAGTGATCTTCATGACGCTATTCACCCCACCGAAGCGCCGCATGTTGACCCGGTTGTTCATGCCGTGCATGACTGAGCCGGCACCGAGGAACATGCCAGCTTTAAAGAAGCCGTGGGTGACCAGGTGGAAGATCGCGAAGACGTAGCCGATCGGCCCTAGCCCTACGGCCAGCATCATGTAGCCGATTTGGCTCATAGTGGAGGCGGCGAGAGCCTTCTTGATGTCGTCCTTGGCGCAACCGACGATTGCGCCGTAGATCAGCGTGATGGCTCCAACTGAGGCAACGGCGAGACGCGCGTCCGGCGTCAGGTCATAGATCGCTTGGCTGCGAGCGACGAGATACACACCCGCAGTAACCATGGTCGCTGCGTGGATCAGCGCGGACACCGGAGTGGGGCCTGCCATGGCATCGCCCAACCAGGACTGCAACGGGAACTGCGCCGACTTACCGCACGCGCCGAGCAGTAGCAACAGGCCGACGGCGAGCAACGTGCCCTGGCTCATGGACGCGGCTTCTCCGTGCACGGTGGCAAAGTCCAGTGCACCCAAACTGGAGAACAGCACGGCCATCGCGGTGATCAAACCGACATCACCGATGCGGTTGACCACAAAAGCCTTATTGGCGGCCGTGGCGAACTCGGGGTTCCAGTTCCAGAAGCCGATGAGCAAGTAGGACGCGAGGCCCACGCCCTCCCAGCCGACGAAAAGCAAAAGGTAGGAGTCGGCGAGCACCAGAATCAACATGGCTGCGACGAAAAGATTGAGGTAGGCGAAGAAGCGTCGTTTGTCGGGGTCGTGCGCCATGTAGCCCAGGGAGTACACGTGGATCAGGGACCCGACGAAGGTAATGAGCATGACGAAGGTAAGCGACAGTGGGTCGAGCAACAGCCCGACGTTGACGTTCAGACTTCCCGCCGCAACCCACTCCCACAGTTGCACGGACAACGCCCGCTCTTCAGCCGGCATACCGGCGAGCTGGGCCACGATGCCCACGCCGACTCCGAAACTCGCCCACGAAAGGCCCATCGCGAAGGAAGGCCCCCATGAATTGGTGGCCTTACCTCCGAGCAGCAGGATAGCTGCCCCGAGCAAGGGCAGCGCGATCATGAGCCAGCCGAGGGCAGCGAACCCGTCCGCCTCGGTGGCGCGGACAGCGCTGGGATCGGCCAGCACGAAGCCGACGGTATTGGTAAGCACAGACACTCAGCCCGCTCCTTACAACTTCAGAAGGTTAGCGTCGTCCACGGATGCGGAGCGACGGGCACGATAGATGGACATGATGATGGCCAAGCCGACGACGACTTCGGCGGCCGCGACGACCATCACGAAGAGGGCATAGACCTGCCCATCCAGCGTCCCGTGCATCCGGGAGAACGTCACTAACGACAAGTTGCAGGCATTCAGCATGAGCTCCACGCCCATGAACACGACGATGGTGTTGCGACGAGTCAGGACCACGAGGGCACCGATCGTGAACAGGATCGTTGCCAGGTAGATGTAGGCAGCAAGAGTCATCGCGCGTCTTCCCCATCGCTGCTGCCGTTGCGAGTGTCGTCGGCGTCGCTCGGGTCTCGCTCCATGAGCGTCACCTCGTCGCTGTCCCCGTCGGAGATGGCTTCGTATGCCGCGTCCGTGCCAGCCGCGAAACTCGTCACCGAAGCAACCTGGCCGCGGGCCACCAGAACACGGGGCACCGATTCTTCGGTAGGCGTGCCGTCAGGCAACAGGGCTGGGGTGTCGGCGGCGTTGTGCCGCGCGTAAACACCCGGGTTGGGACGACCGGACAGCCACTTCTGCGAGGCCACCGTCTGATCTGAGCGGTTGCGCTGGGAAATGCGTGGTGTCAGCCGCTCGTGGTGCGCCAACACCATGGCCCCCATCACGGAGATGACCAGTAGCGCACCGAGAACCTCGAAGCCGAACACTTGGCGGGTGAAGATTTCGCGCGCCAGGCCAGTGACCGTGCCTTCTTCTTGCACTCCAGCCAAACCGACGGGATCACCGAAATCGACCCGAGCCAATCCGGCCATGATGACCGCCGCGAAAACCAAGCCGAAGACGTAGGCGAACAGGCGCTGCCCCGGGAGGGTCTCGACGAGCGAGTCCGAAGCGTCGACACCGACCAGCATGACGACGAACAGGAACAGCATCATGACCGCACCGGAGTAGACGAAGATCTGAATGATTCCGACGAACTCAGCGTCTTGGGCAATATAAAAGACCCCCAGGGAGATCATGACCAACGCCGTCGACATTGCCGCGTGAACAGCTTTACGTGCGAACAGAAGCCCTAGCGCACCCAGTACCGTGGCTGGTGCCAGCACCCAAAAAAGGAGTGCCTCGCCTCCGCTCACCGGTAAACCTCCTGTGCCGAGTCCTGCTCGTCAGTAGACCGTGCTTCGCGGTGCTGATCTCGAGCCTCCGCATACTCCCGCTGTGCTTGCGTAGGACCAGTGACATGACCTTTGTAGTAGTCAGTGTCGGTGGCACCGTCCGCCATTGGCAGGGGCGCGCGAAGCATACCCTCGCCCAGCGGCGGCAGCAATTGATGCTTTTCGTAGATCAATGGTGCGCGTGCGCTGTCCGCGAGCTCGTACTCGTTGGTCATCGTCAGCGCCCGGGTAGGGCACGCCTCGATACATAGACCACAGAAAATGCAGCGCAGGTAGTTGATTTGGTAGACGCGACCGTAGCGCTCGCCCGGGGAGAAGCGGGCCTCGTCGGTGTTGTCAGCGCCCTCGACCAGAATGGCGTCCGCGGGGCAGGCCCAGGCGCACAACTCGCAGCCGATGCACTTTTCTAGCCCGTCGGCATACCGGTTGAGTTGGTGCCGTCCGTGGAAGCGCGCCTGGGTAGGCCGCGGCTTCTCGGGATACTCTTCGGTCTCGACCTTGCGGAACATCGTGGAGAAGGACACACCGAAGCCAGCGACCGGGGCCAACGCCTCAGCGATGAACCCCTTCTTCTTCTTTTCGCCTTGCTTGCCGTCGCCTGCATGACGAACCGGCGCAATGGCGTCGGTGTTTTTGCCGGTCGCACCAACAGGGCGGGCGATGGGTAAACCCGATTCATCTACACCCACCTGGTCGTCGGTGTCTTTTGCCTTTTTGTCTTCGTTAGCCACGCTCATCCTTAGAGGTCTCTTGAGTGGATACGGACCCGGCGTCGACGGTCACCGGATCGGCCGCCCGAACGGCACGGGGTCGCTCGACGAGCCGCTGACCAGGTAGGGGCGGCACCGGGAATCCTCCGGCGAAGGGATCGATCTCGTCCGGAACGGTGCGATCCCGTTCGGCAGCCTCGGCCGCCTTCTGAGCGTTGCTGTCCCAGACGAACAGCCCGGCCAAAACAATGATCACAATGACGCCGACGGTGATGGCGGTGACGAAGCGGCCGTCGCCGAAGTAGCCGAACTGAGCGGCGCGCACCAGCGTGATGGAAATAACCCACACCAGCGCCGCCGGGATCATCACCTTCCAACCGAGCTTCATGAATTGGTCGTAGCGAACACGGGGCAGCGAGCCACGCAGCCAGACGTACCCGAAGATAAAGAGCCACATCTTGGCGGTGAACCAGATGATTCCCCACCAACCTTCGTTAAACATGCCGTCGTTGATCATGGCGATGAAGGGCGGGGCCTGCCAACCACCGAGGAACAGGGTTGCGGCCAAGGCGGAGACGGTGAACATGTTGATGTACTCACCGAGGAAGAACATTCCGAACTTCATCGACGAATACTCGGTGTGGAAGCCACCACCGAGTTCGCCTTCGCCTTCAGCGAGGTCGAAAGGCAACCGGTTGGTCTCCCCCACCATGGTCACCAGGTAGATCACGAAGGAGGGGAAGAGCGGAATGACGTACCAGAGGCTTGACTGCGCCGCGACGATCTGCGAGGTCGACATCGACCCGGCGTAGAGGAACACGGCGACGAGCGCCAAGCCCATGGCGATCTCATAAGAAATGACCTGCGCCGTGGAGCGCAAGCCACCCAGGAGCGGGTATGTCGAGCCGGACGACCATCCGGCCAAGACGAATCCGTAAGCACCGACACCGGCCACCGCGAGCACGAGCAACGTCGCCACGGGAGTGTCTGTCAGTTGCAAAGGCGTCGTGTGACCGAACATCCGAACGGTGCCGCCCATGGGGATGATGGCAAAAGAAACAAATGCCAACGAGCCCACCAACAAAGGCGCGATGACGAACATGATTTTATCCGCCGCCTTGGGCGTGACGTCTTCCTTCATCATGAGTTTCAAGCCGTCGGCCAACGTCTGGAGCAGCCCAAACGGACCAAACCTGTTTGGCCCGGGACGCTGCTGCATCCGACCGATGACCCGGCGCTCGAACCAGATGACGATGAGCACCTGGACGAGCAGGAAGACGAAGATCATGAGGGCCTTGATGACCGACAACCACCACGGGGTGTCGCTGAAGTCAGCCGCCGGGTAGTCCACCGCGCGGATGGCCCCACTAGAGGCCACCTGTGCCAGAGAAGTAGCAATCATGCGTGAGCTCCCGTCGACACGGTGGCGCCTGCCGCCGAGATACCTACGACTGCGCCGGCGTCGACACCGAGCATGGGTCGCACGCGTGAGCCGACGGAGTTCGTCGGCAGCCAGACCACGTGATCCGGCATGGCCGTAATCGTCAAAGGAACGGTGATGACGCCTGCCCCGTGCGTCACCGCTACGTTGCCGCCGTCCAGCGCTCCGATGGAGGCTGCCGTGGCCGCCGACAGACGGGCTGTGGCCAAGGGCGCCGTGCCAGCGAGGAAAGGCTCTCCGTCTTGCAGCGAGCCAGCATCCAAGAGGTGGTGCCACGTCGCCAATATCGCTTCGCCTGCACCAGGCTCCGCCGGGGTCACCGGCTCGACGACGTGCATCGACACCGCAGACTCCCATGAGCCCAAGTCGGTCATCTCGTGGCGCAGCGCTGTCACACTGCGAGCACCCAGGTGGATGCCCATCTGGGCGGCCAATGCGTCGAGCATGGCGTGATCGCTCCACGCATTCGACTCCAGGGCCTTCTCGAACGGACGCAAGCGCCCTTCCCAGTCGGCATACGACCCGCTCTTCTCCTGCTGGGGAGCAACGGGGAGGATCACGTCGGCAAAATCGTGGACCGCCGATTCGCGGATCTCCAAAGAGATCACGAACGCCTTCTCCAGCGCGGCCCTCGCCAGCACCGGGTCCGGAAGGTCTTCAGGATCGAGCCCACCCACAAGGAGCGTCGAGATCTCTCCCTTAAGGACTGCCCGCAACATGGCGGTGGTGTCTCTACCGACCTTTGCCGGAATGTCGGCGCCCCACGCCTGACCGACTTCGCCACGGGCAGCCGCGTCGGCGACGGGGCGGCCACCAGGCAGCAGGTTGGGCAGCGCGCCAACGGCGGCAGCGCCGCGCTCTCCTGCTCGGCGAGGAACCCAACCGATGCGGGCACCAGTGATTCTGGCCAAAGCGGCAGCGGCCGACAACGCACCGGGCACCATGGCCAGGCGCTCGCCGACAAGAATGACCGAGTCGCGCGTCAGGGCATCGGAGGCCAACTGTAAGGGGTCGGCATGCTCCAAGGGCAGCGCACGGCCGACCTGCGCCTCGCCGTCCTGCTGACGACGACCGCCGAGGGCATGCAAGATCCCGGACTCGGTGCCCGGGGCGGCCTCGAGCAGCGTGCCGTTCATCTTGTCCAGCCCGCGGGTGGCAAAGGGTGCGATCGAATACACCACAGTCGAGTTCTTACGCGTTGCCTTGCGCAGGCGCAGGAAGAGGATAGGGCTTTCGTCCTCGGGCTCGAACCCGACCAAGAGCACTGAGCTGGCGCTCTCGATGTCGGCATACGTCAGACCGTAGTGGTTGACGATGCTCGAGGCTAGGAAGTCAGCTTCTTCGGCGCTGTGTGGCCTAGCCCGGAAGTCGATGTCGTTGGTATGCAGCGCAGCGCGAGCGAACTTGCTGTATGCATAGGCGTCTTCGACCGTCGCTCGTCCACCCACCAGCACGCCGACACCGTCGTTGGCCACGGCACCGGTCAAAGCAGCGCCCGCGGCGAGCAGCGCTTCATCCCATGCGGTCACGGCGTACTCGCCATCGGCACCGCGTACGACGGGATCGCGAAGGCGGTCTGGCATCGTCGCGTAGGTGAACGCCCAGCGCCCCTTGTCGCAGTTCCACTCTTCGTTGACCTCAGGGTCGTTCAGAGCCATCCGACGCAACACCGTCCCACGACGGTGATCGGTGCGGATCGAGCAACCGGAGGCGCAGTGCTCACACACGCTGGAGGTCGACACGAGGTCGAACGGGCGTGACCTAAAGCGGTATGCCGACCCCGTCAACGCGCCGACGGGGCAAATCTGGACGGTATTGCCCGAAAAGTACGACTCGAAGGGCTTCTCTTCGTAGATACCGACCTGTTGCAACGCACCGCGCTCGATCAGGGCGATGAACGGGTCACCGGCGATCTGATCGGAGAAGCGGGTACACCGCGCACACAAGACGCAACGCTCGCGGTCTAGAAGAACCTGGGAGGAGATGTTGATGGGCTTAGGGAAGGTCCGCTTGATGTCTTCGAAGCGGCTGGTGGGGCGACCGTTGGACATGGCCTGGTTTTGCAGGGGACATTCGCCGCCCTTGTCGCAGACCGGACAGTCGAGCGGGTGGTTGATCAACAACATCTCCATGATGCCGTGCTGGGCTTTGTCGGCGACTGCAGAGGAATGCTGGGTTTTGACCTGCATACCTTCTGAGACCGACATCGTGCAGGATGCCTGGGGTTTGGGCATGGCTCGGACGTTGCCCTCGCGGTCGGGCATAGCCACTTCAACCAGGCACTGACGGCAGGCGCCGACTGGATCCAGCAGCGGGTGGTCGCAAAATCGTGGGATCTGCACACCGATCTGCTCGGCGGCGCGGATGACCAGCGTGCCCTCCGGAACGGACACCTCGACGCCGTCAACGGTCAGGGAGACTTTCTTGACGTCGTCTGGGATGGAGGCGTCGCCGCCTTCATCGACGGCGTTGCCGCCGGCGGCGGGTGAGGTGTTGACGGTCATGCGGGCATAGCCTCCTTGACGAACAATGTGGAGCGTTGCGGCGGGAACAACTCGGCGCAACTGGTGTGCATGCCCGCCTCGAACTCCTCGCGGAAATATTGCACCGCAGAAGTAATCGGGCTGGTTGCACCATCGCCGAGTGCGCAGAATGCGCGGCCCAGGATGTTGTCACAAATGTCGACCAATTTGTCGATGTCATCTTCGGTCCCACGGCCCGCTTCGAGGCGCTCCATGATCTGCTTCAACCAGAACGTGCCCTCCCGGCACGGCGTGCACTTGCCGCACGACTCGTGAGCGTAGAAATCGGTCCACCGAGAGACTGCACGAACAACCGACGTGGTCTCGTCGAAGATCTGCAATGCCCTGGTGCCGAGCATTGAGCCAGCCGCAGCAACCGACTCGAAGTCCAGCGGCACGTCGAGGTGCTCGTCGGTGAAGATCGGTGTCGAAGATCCACCAGGAGTCCAGAACTTCAACTGGTGTCCTTCGCGCATCCCACCGGCCATCTCGAGCAGCTCGCGCAGGGTGATGCCCAACGGAGCCTCGTATTGACCGGGGCGCGTGACGTGACCCGACAGGCTGAACAGTCCGTAACCCTTGGACTTCTCTGTGCCCAGACCGGAGAACCAGTCCGATCCGTGCAGCACGATCGACGGGACGCTGGCGATGCTCTCAACGTTGTTGACGACTGTGGGGCGCGCATAAAGCCCAGCCACGGCGGGGAACGGTGGCTTGAGTCGCGGCTGACCGCGGCGACCCTCCAGCGAGTCCAGCAGGGCGGTCTCTTCACCACAAATGTAGGCACCGGCACCGGAGTGCACAGTGATGTCCAGATCAAGGCCAGTGCCCAAGACGTCTTTGCCGAGGTATCCGGCGGCGTAGGCCTCGTCGACCGCGCGCTGCACGCGACGGATGACGTGCACGATCTCGCCGCGAATGTAGATGAACGCGTGCTTGCAGCCGATGGCGTAAGACGTGATGATCATGCCCTCGATCAAGAACTGCGGGGCGGCCATGAGCAGCGGCGTGTCCTTGCAGGTGCCCGGTTCGGATTCGTCGGCGTTGATCACCAAGTAGCGCGGACCACCGTCATCAGGGGGAAGGAAGCTCCACTTGAGCCCCGTCGGGAATCCGGCTCCACCTCGGCCACGCAAGCCCGAGGACTTGGCCATGTCGACCAGGTCCGTCATCGGCATCTCGAGGGCAGCGCGTAGGGCCTTGTAGCCATCGTGCTTCTCGTAGGTCGCCAGGGTCCAAGACTGCGGGTCATCCCAGAACTGGGACAGGATGGGGGTTAGCTGGGCGCTCACTTGTCGCCTCCAGACGAGTCGTTGTCCGTAATTTCACTGTTGATTTTGCCGTCGCCGGGCTTCTCGTCGGCGTCGTTGGTGGGCGCGTTGGTCGAGCTGCGCTGCCCACGCTTCGCTGTCGTGCCTTCATCGGCTGCGGCCGTGTCGAAACGGGTGCTCTGGGCTGGCTCGTGCTCACCGCCGGGGGTATACGGCGCCTTGGCACCCACCGGAGCCACCCAGTTGTTGGCCCGGGACAACTTCAGTCCCTCCAGCGAGGCTGGCCCCGCTCCGATGCCTTCGTCCGCGCGACCGTCGCTGAACCCTGCCAACACGCGCGAGACCTGCTTGAAGGTGCAGACCTTGGACGCGCCACGGGTGGGCACTAGGTTGTTTCCGGCGAGCAACTCATCGACCAATCCCTTGGATGACTCGGGGGTTTGGTTGTCGAAGAACTCCCAGTTGACCATCACCACGGGGGCATAGTCACAGGCCGCGTTGCACTCCACGCGCTCCAGGGTGATCAAGCCGTCGTCGGTGGTCTCATCGTGACCGATGCCGAGGTGATCGCTGACCTTGTCGAAGATCTCGTCGCCGCCCATCACCGCGCACAGAGTGTTGGTGCAGACCCCAACGGTGTATTCGCCGTTGGGGTGGCGCTTGTATTGCGTATAGAAGGTCGCGACGCCGCTGACCTCAGCGGCCGTCAGCCCCAATTCGTCGGCACAGAAGTGAACGCCGCGACCCGTGATGTAGCCATCCACGCTCTGCACCAAGTGCAACAACGGGAGCAGAGCCGAGCGAGCCTGCGGATACTTCGCCACGATGAGCGCCGCGTCAGCCTTAAGCCGAGTTAAAACATCGGCGTCGTAGCCCTCGACAGAAGGCTGCAAGGGCGTGTGGTGGTGGACCGGCCCGTGGGTGGTCGCCTGACGAAGCTGCTCGCGGGTGTCTGGGGGCACAACTGCGTTGTCGGTCATCGGTCAACACCGCCCATCACGGGGTCAATGGAGGCGACGGCGACAATGACGTCGGCCACGAGGCCGCCCTCACTCAGCACCGAAGCCGCCTGCAGGTTATTGAACGACGGATCGCGGAAATGCGCCCGGAACGGCCGGGTCCCACCATCAGAGACGACGTGCACGGCCAACTCTCCCTTGGGTGATTCGATGGCTGCGTAGGCCTGACCCGGCGGGACACGGAACCCCTCAGTCACCAGCTTGAAGTGGTGAATCAGTGACTCCATCGACTCGCCCATGATCTTGCGGATGTGGTCGAGCGAGTTACCCTGCCCGTCCGCACCAACACTGAGCTGGGCTGGCCAGGCGATCTTCTTGTCGGCGACCATGACCGGCTCGCCTTCGGAGGCTCGCAGTCGCGCGATGGCCTGCTCGGAAATCTTGATGGACTCCCACATCTCGTCGATCCGGATACAGAGACGGCCGTAAGCGTCCATGCTGTCGCGGGTAATGACGTCGAAGTCGTAGGTCTCGTATCCACAGTAGGGATCAGACTTGCGAAGGTCGTGCGGCAAACCGGTCGAGCGAAGGATCGGCCCGGTGATGCCGAGCGCCATACAACCGGTCAAGCTGAGGTGGCCGACGTCAACGGTGCGTCCCTTCAGCACGGGGTTCTCCAGCAGCAGCGCCTCGAGCTCGCGCATACCTCGCTTGAGGTCCACCATTTCGTCCTCAAGCAGGTCGAGCGCCCCCGAAGGAACGTCCTGGGCCACGCCACCCGGCCGGACGTACGCGTGGTTCATCCGAAGCCCCGTCACCGCTTCAAAGAAGCGCAGGAGTCGCTCGCGCTCACGGAAGCACAGCGTCATGACGGTCGTCGCGCCGAGCTCCATGCCACCGGTGCCAAGCGCGATCATGTGCGAACCGATTCGGTTCAACTCCATGGTCAGCACGCGAATCTCGTTGGCACGCTGCGGAATTTGGTCGGTGATGCCGAGCAGCTTCTCGACGCCAAGGCAGTAGGCCGTCTCGTTGAAAATCGGCGTCAGGTAGTCCATTCGGGTGCAGAACGTTGTGCCCTGCACCCAGGTGCGGTATTCCATGTTCTTTTCGATGCCGGTATGCAGATAGCCAATGCCTGCACGGGCCTCGCGGACCGTCTCACCATCGAGCTCCAAGATGAGGCGAAGCACACCGTGCGTCGACGGGTGCTGCGGACCCATGTTGACGACGATTCGCTCCTCGCCGACGGCGGCGATGTCCTCGACCACCTGGTCCCAGTCACCGCCCCCAGCAGTGAACACCGCGCCGACTTCGTCATCGCCGTAGAGGTCTTGGGTTTCCGTTGATTCTGTGTGGGTAGCCATCAGGTATAACTCCTGCGCTCGCTCGGAGCCGGAATGGTGGCTCCCTTGTATTCCACGGGGATCCCGCCGAGCGGGTAGTCCTTGCGTTGTGGATGCCCTGGCCAGTCGTCTGGCATCAGGATGCGGGTCAACGCCGGGTGTCCTTCGAAGACGATCCCGAACATGTCAAACGTCTCACGCTCGTGCCAGTCGGCGGCGGGGTAAATGTGGACAATCGAAGGAATGGTCGCGTCCTCGTCGGGGCACGACACCTCAACACGGACTCGCCGCGAGCCGTGCGTCACCGACAGGAAGTGGTAGACGGCGTGCAACTCTCGACCGACCTCGTCGGGATAGTTGACTCCGGAAACTCCACTGAACATTTCGAAGCGAAGGCCAGGGCTATCGCGCAGCGTCCGAGCCACCAGCAGCAGATGCGCTGCCGGGACGTGCAGGGTCATCTCGCCACGATCAATGACCACACGCTCCACGGCTGCGTCGTATGTGTCGGCCAACTCTTTGCTCAGGTGGTCGGCAACTTCATCGAAGTACAGGCCGTAGGGGCGCTCGGTGGCACCGGGGAACAGCACTGGCTGGACCAGACCGCCGTAGCCGCTGGTGTCGCCACCCAACGATCCGCCGAACATCCCTTGGCGCTGGCCCATCTTCACGGGGTCCGATGAGAAGGGATCGATAGTGCTGACCGAACCGGCACCCGTCTCCTGGGCTTGGGTGGTGCTGACCTTTTGCGCGTCGGTTGCCTCGGGGGCATTCACGCGGTCAACGGTATTCTTTCCGTCCCCGATGGCGTTCTCGTCAACCGCCGACGTAACCGACTCGACCTCGGCGACGGCATCCTTCTTGGCCTTGTCTTCAATCAAGCCAACAGCCCCTTCATCTCGTGAGTCGGAGTCGCGTTCATCGCAGCAGCCTCGGCGGCCCGCGCGGCGGCGACCCGGTCGACACCGAACTTCGACGAACGGATCTGCTCGTGCAACTCAAGGAGAGCATTGATCAGCATCTGTGGCCTAGGCGGACAACCCGGTAAATAAATGTCGACGGGCACGATGTGATCCACACCCTGGACGATCGCGTAGTTGTTGAACATCCCACCCGAGCTCGCGCAAACCCCCATCGAGAGCACCCACTTCGGGTTGGGCATCTGGTCGTAGACCTGACGAACGACCGGCGCCATCTTTTGGCTGACGCGGCCGGCAACAATCATCAGGTCGGCCTGGCGTGGGGTCGCGGCGAAGCGCTCCATACCAAAGCGTGCGATGTCGTAGTCAGGCGTGCCGACCGCCATCATCTCGATCGCGCAGCAGGCCAAACCGAATGTGGCGGGCCATACCGAACGAGCTTGCATCTGCCCGACGAGGCCCTCGACTGAGGTAAGGACAATGCCCGAGGGGAGTTTTTCCTCTAGACCCATGACTTACACGCTTTCTGTGTTGTTAGTCCCACTCCAGACCGCCCCGGCTCCATTCGTAAATGAAGGGCACAGAGACCACGAACAGGAACAGCAGCATGGCGAGCACGCTGAACAGCCCCACCTGGTCAAAGGAGACGGCAAAGGGGTAAAGAAAGAGAACCTCGACGTCGAACACGATGAACAACATCGCGGTCAGGTAGTACTTGACCGGAACGCGGCCACCGTCGAGGGCCTGCGGAGTGGGCTGGATGCCGCACTCATACGCCTCAGATTTTGCGCGGTTGTAGGTCTTGCGGCCCAACACGGCACCACCAGCCATCGAGCCGCCAGCAAATAGCAGGCCGAGAGCAAACAAGAACAGGACAGGAAGGTAAGGATCGGTCATCCTTGCCCACGCTCCTTTCGGTGCCAGCGCATCGTCATCGGGAGACCTTCCCAATCCTAGGGGTCAACACACGGGCCACGCCGTTGGGGTCACCCACAACGTTGCCGCGCGGTGCAGCATACGGGAGTCCGCGTGCCCCCCGGCGATTCCCGCGACTATCCCTTGACGGCGTGGTGAACGGCGACGATGCCGGTGCTCAGATTGCGCCAGGTGACGGACGACCACCCAGAGCACCCGATCGTCTGAGCCAGCTCGGATTGACTCGGCCACTCACGGATCGATTCGGCCAGATAGACGTATGACGAGGGGTTAGAACTGATCCGGCGCGCAACCGCAGGTAGGGCACGCATCAGATAGCCCAGGTATGCCGTGCGCAGCGGGCGCCATACAGGCTGACTGAACTCACAAATCACCAGCCGACCGCCGGGCTTGGTCACCCGCGCAAACTCGCGCAGGGCGGCCGAGACGTCACTGACGTTGCGCAACCCGAACGACATGGTGACGACGTCGAACGAATCGTCCGCAAACGGCAGATGCAAGGCGTCAGCCGCAGTGAACGGCATATCTGGGCGCCTTCGGTACCCCTCACGCAGCATCCCGAGCGAGAAGTCAGCCGGGACCACGTGGATCTCGGCGTTGGCGAAGGGCTCACTACTGGTGCCCGTCCCGGCGGCGATATCGAGCACAAGGTCCCCCGGCTCGGCCGCCGCGGATGCCAGCACCGCTCGGCGCCAGGCGTAGGTCTGACCGGCCGACAGCACGTCGTTGGTGATGTCGTAGCGAGGGGCAACCTCGTCAAACATCTCGGCTACGTCGGTAGGGCGCTTATCCAGGCTTGCACGGGGCATGCGTTCATCCTCGCACCCGCGCAATACAGTGGTCTGTTGTGACTGCGCCCGCCCCGCCCCACCTGCGTGCCATCACGGTCGATATCACCGACGAAACGCCCGCCGACGCGCACCTGCTCGACCTTGTGCCCACCGACGCCTCCCCTACGACCGTGTGCTCGTGGCTACGAGAAGGCGACGGCCTCGTCGGGTGGGGCCGCGCGGCGACCTGCCTGACTGGCGGCACCGACCGCTTCACCCGTGCCGAGGCGTGGTGGGACGGAGTCCGGTTGCTCGCCCAGATCGAGGACGACGTGCGAATCCCCGGCACCGGGTTGGTCACCTTCGGGTCGTTCAGTTTTGCCGCCGACTCGGGAGACGAGAGCCGTTTGGTCGTGCCGCAGATCCTCATCGGCCGCCGTCGAGGCCGCACGTGGCGGACCACGGTCACCCGTGAGGACGGCACAGTAGAGCCCCCGCAAGAGCACTTGACGCACCTCGCCGGCCCGACCGGAACGATCACGATCATGCAGGGATCGGTCTCCGCACAGGATTGGCCGGAGGTCATCACCCGAGCCATTGCCGCCATCAGCGCCGGCGATGTCGAGAAGGTCGTGCTGGCCCGCGACGAACTCGCCGTGGCCGACGGTCCCATCGACGCGCAGCACGTCCTGCGCAGACTCGCCGACCGGTACGACGCCACCTGGACGTTTGCCGTAGACGGCCTCGTAGGCGCTACGCCCGAGATGTTGGTCCGCCGCTGGGACGGGAAGGTGCATTCGCGGGTGCTGGCCGGCACGGTGCGCCGCGATCAAGCCCGATGGCCCCTGATCGCCGAGGACCACCCAGATTTCAAGGCCGAGCACGACGTCGATCCTCGACTGCGCCTGATCTCCAGCGAAAAGGACCTCGAAGAGCACGCCTTCGCGGTCCGCTCTGTGGCCGAAGCCTTAGCGCCGCACTGCTCCGACTTGGACGTGCCCGCCGAGCCGTTCGTGCTCAAGTTGCCAGACGTATATCACTTGGCTAGCGACATCAGCGGGGTCCATTCAGGGGATGCCACCTCGCTTCGTTTGGCGGCTGCGCTGCACCCCTCGGCGGCCGTGTGCGGCACTCCGGCGGTCCAGGCGGCAGAGCTAATCGCCGATCTGGAAAAGATGGACCGCGGCCGGTATGCCGGGCCGGTGGGCTGGATGGACGCGGCCGGCGAAGGGGATTGGGGCATCGCCTTGCGCTGCGGCGAGTTGTGCCCGGACGCGCGACGGATGCGGCTGTTTGCCGGGGGTGGCATCGTGGCGGCCTCGGACCCACAGGCCGAGCTCGCTGAGACCCAGATCAAACTCGCGGCGATGCGCTACGCCCTGGGTGAAGACCCGGCGTGAGCGCGCAGACTCTGACGCTGCGGCCCCCGCAGTTCGGCGATGAAGCAGACGCGCGGGCTGGCCACGAAGAACTCAGCTCCGTCGGGTTTCCCTTTCTCTTCTACCCCGAGCTCAGCTGGGGTGAGCAACTGGACATCATCGATCGTCAGGCTCGTGGCATCGGGCTGGCCGCAGGCCTGGTGCCGGCCGACTACCTCGTGGCGTGTGTGCCCGGCCCCGAAGGCATGTCACAGGTCGTGGGCCGGGTCTCCATTCGGCATACGCTCACGCCCGTTCTTCGCCAGATCGGCGGTCACGTGGGGTATGCGGTGCGCCCGGCTTTCGCAGGACAGGGTTACGCGACCGCAATGCTACGGCTGGCAGTCGCGCGGATGGCCGCCCTGGGGGTGGACGACGTCCTAGTCACCTGCAGCGACGAAAACATCGGCTCTGCCACGGTCATCGAGCGCTGCGGGGGCGTGCTGGAAGATCGGCTGCACATCGCGGACGGTGTGCCGCTGGAACGGCGCTACCGGATCGACTCGCGCGCCTGAACGAGCGGGGCGGGCACGGTCGGCTTCAGGTTGCGCGCCAACACGATCATGAGGGCCAGGAACCCGATCACGATGAAGAGGGCTTGGCTGAGACCGAAGGCCTCGGCAAGAAGGCCGATGGTGGGCGCTCCGAACAGGAACGCTGCGTAGGCGATCGTGCTGACCACCGTGATCGCGCGGTTCCCCCGGCCAGGCACCTCGCCGGCAGCGGAGATCGAGGCCGGGAAGATCGTGGAGACGCCGAGGCCCCAGATCAGGCCGCCCAGCAACGCGACTGGTAGCGAGGGCACCTGTGAGGCCATCAGGATCCCGGTGATCGCCAGAACGCCGCCAATCCGGGTCACAGTGTCGCGGCCGAAGCGGTCAATCAACGGGCCACCGGTCAAGCGACCCACCATCATGGCCACGTTGAAGGCGGTCAACGCGAGCGCCCCGACCGCCTCGGGGGCCATCTGGACGTCGACCAGCAAGATGGCAAGCCAGTCGTTGGCCGAGCCCTCAGCCAGGGCTGCGCCGAGGCAGACCACGCCGATCAGGATCTCGAGGCTGGTGATGCCGCGGCGGGTTGCGGGCTCGGACGGGGCACCATGTGCGCTCACCTCCTCGATCTCCGGGCTGACCGCGTGGCTATCGACCGGATCAGGCATGAAGGACCGCACCGCCACCAGACCGATGACCATGGCGACCAACCCCATGATCGGGAGCTGAATCAGGCCGACCCCGAGGTAGACCAGCAACGCTCCAGAGCCCGCGCCGATCACGGTCCCGGCCGAGAAGATCCCGTGGAAGATGGGCATCAATGAACGGCCGCGCACCTGCTCCACAGCCGAGGCCTGCACGTTCATGGCCACGTCCCAGATGCCCACCGGGGCACCGGTCAGCACCAACAGGGCCCCCAGCATCAGCGGGTTAGTCGCCAGCGCTACCGAGCTCCACCCCGCGCAGGCCAACACAAGGCTGACCGTCACGACCCGTTGGGTGCCGAACCGGTCGGCCAGTCGGCCGGTGAACGGCATCGCCAGCAGGGCCCCCAGACCGCCGCCGACCAACGCCAAACCCAACTCCCCCTTGCTGGCACCGACGGCATCGCGCACCGTCGGCATACGAGCGAAGGTCTGGGCCATCACCAGCCCTGCCATGGCAAAGACGAGCGAGACCGCTAACGGCGAGCCGGGTGCGGTGGTTGGGGGCGACGCGGAAAGTGCGGATGTCACCCCCACACTGTTTCAGGTATGCCGACGGGTCGCGAAAATCGGTGGCTGCCGGGTAGTGCCGTCCGGCATCCTGGGGCGGTGAACCCCTCGACATCGCCCCCGACGCCCTACCGCAGCGTCACGCTGAGCACCGACGACGCCGAGCGGATGATGACGCTGGAACACCTGGTCTGGTTTGAGGTCGCACCCGGCGTGAGCGCCCTTGAAGGCATCGATACGTTCGACTTCGCCCGTGGTGGGGCCCTCGAGGTGAGTCCGTTGGGCCAGATTGGGACCGTTGCGCAGCAAGCAGCGCCGTTGGTGGGCATGTACGGCGCCTATGACATGGCCCTCACCGTGCCCGGGCCCATTGGAGCAGTGGCGACGATCGCGATGAACGGGCTGACCTGGGTCGGAGTGCACCCCGACCACCGTCGCCGAGGCATCTTGCGCTCGATGATGACCGAGCACTTGCACGGCATCCACGACAGGGGCGACGCGGCGATCGCTTCGCTCTGGGCCGCCGAGGTCGGCATCTACGGGCGGTACGGCTACGGCACGGCTGCCCTAGAGGTGATGTTGACCCTCAGCAGCGGCACCGAGTTGCAAGCCCCCGCGCATATCGCCGAGGCCGCCAAGGCGATCACGACCCACATGGCCCCGGCCCACACCGGAGCGGCGAGTGCAGCAATCCAGCAGGTCCACGCTGCGGCCGCCCAACGCAGCGTCGGGTCAATCACGCGGCCGGAGTCGATCGCGAGCGTGTGGTTCCGTGACACCCCCAAGCGAGGCGGCGAGAAGGAACCTCGCCAGGTGGTCTTCGCGGTCCGCGACGGCGAACCGGTGGGCTACGCGGTCATCCGCCGCACTTCGGTGTGGGATGACCACAACAACCCCGAGGGCGAGATGAGCGTCGGCGAGATGGCTGCCGTCGACCCCACGGCTCTGCATGCTTTGGTCTCTCGGCTCCTCAGCTTCGACCTGATCAGCAAGGTCAAGATGTATTCGCGTAGCACCGACGACCCGCTGCTGTGGTGGGCCGGTGGGCCGCGGACGACCAGGACGTCGATCACCGATGGGCTGTGGGTCCGGCTGGTGGATGTCCCCAAGGCCCTGACGCAGCGGGGGTATGCCGCGGCATGCGACGTCGTCATTGGCGCCACCGACGAGACCTGCCCGTGGAATACGGGTCGCTGGCACCTCGAAGTGGGCGACGACGGTGTGGGCCACTGCCAGGCAACCCGGGCCGCAGCCGACCTGGAGTTGGACGTCGCGGCGCTGGGGTCGGCGTACCTCGGGGGTCGCTCAATCGCCTCTCTGGCTCAGGCTGGTTTCGCGGTTGAGCACACCGCAGGGGCCGTGGGCCGACTGTCGCGGGCGATGCGCGCCGATATCGAACCGTTGGGCACCTTCGGCTTCTAGGAACGTGCAGCCCCGCTGGCGGCGAGTGCGGTCAGGTCCGTGCGCGCCGCTTGGTCCGTTGCCGGGTCGATGGTGACCTCGATGACCCGCAGGCCGCTGGTCTGCTCGCGCAGCGTCGAGGCGACCTCGACCGCAGAACTGACCCTGCGGTGGGCCGCGCCCATCCCGGCACACAGAGCGCTGAGGTCTGCCCCCGTGGACGTGCGAAAGAGGCGAGTGAAGTCGCTAGCGCGGTCTGGGTGCCCGTATTCGAGGGTCGCAAAGATGCCTCCCCCGTCGTCGTTGAGCACCACGATGGTCAGATCTGGGCGTGGCTCCTCTGGGCCGATCAGCAAGCCGTTGAGGTCGTGCAGGAGCGTCAGGTCGCCCATCAGCGCCACAACGCGTCCGCCGGTGGCGGCCAAAGCAACACCTACTGCGGTGGAGATAGTGCCGTCGATGCCGGACAGGCCCCGGTTGCCTACGACGGTGGGCCGGTCGCGGCCAGCAGGATCGGCAAGGTTGAGGTCGCGTGGAGTGTTGGAAGAGCCCAGCACCAAGGTGTCGACGTGGGTCAGCTCGTCGAGGACGGCTCTAGCGACGTGAATGCCTGCGACACCATCAGTTGGCGCTGCGGTGTCAATGCGCTCGGTCAGCGTGGCTGCGGCGTCGTGCCACTGCGCTCCCCACACAGCCGCCTCGTCCGAGACGTCCTGAGGTTCGAAGTCCGCGGCCATGAAGTCGCGCCACGTGTAGACCTTCGAGAGCACATGCGACGGATCGGCCCACCGGGCGGCGACGCTGACGTGCTCTGCCGTCGTGCCCTCGTGTCGCGTGAGGGCAGCAATACTGCGATGCAAGGTATGCCGACCGACCACGAGCACACGCTGCGGCCGGTGAACCTCGGCGAACGACTCATCGGCCAGCACGAGCGGCCCATGGGCTAACACGGGATGCGCGTGGTCTGTCTGGGATGGCGGCTCTGCGTCGCGGGCAGACATCCCGAACGGCTCTGCGATCACCGGCCAGCCATGGGCCTGCGCCACCCGTAGCGCCGAAGACGCCATCGCCGGGTCCGGAAGGTCGCCCAGCACCATCAACGTCGTGGCCGGTGCATGTGTCTCTGCACGCGCCTCGGCCACGGTCATCTCCGCGCCGCCAACACCGGGGTCGAACTGCGGCCAGGTCACCCACGGCATACCGCCCGCTCGTCCGGCCAACTCGAATGGCCACGGCTCGTTGTCTGCAAGGTCTGGCGCTAACGGATCTCGGAGCGCCACATTGAGATGCACCGGGCCCGGATCCCCTGCCCGCCCCACCGCAGCACTCATGGCTCGGCATACGGTCGAACGCCACGAGGCGACCTCGTTAAGCCTACCTTCGGCGGGTGGCTGATCGTGCTCAAAGCGCACCGCCCCTGCAAAGATGCCCGGCTGAACGGTCGTTTGGTTAGCGCCCGTCCCACGCAGCTCGGCCGGGCGGTCGGCGGTCATCACGATCAGCGGAACGCAGGCGTGCGAGGCCTCCAGCACAGCCGGGTGCAGATTGGCGACCGCAGTGCCCGAGGTGGTGATCACCAGGGCCGGGCACCTGGACACTTTGGCGAGGCCGAGCGCCAGAAACCCTGCAGTGCGCTCATCGACACGCACGTGCAGCCGCAGCCGCCCCGCTCGATGCGCCGCCAGAGCCGCGTAGGCCAGCGGCGCCGAGCGCGAGCCGGGGCTCAGAACCACCTCGCGCACCCCACACCGCACCCACTCATCGATCAGCACGGTGGCCAGCGCGGTCGAGGGATGCACCCTGCGATCCTGCCACCTAAGCCGATCAGGCGTGGCGGCACTACTGTGGGTCGGTGCCTGAGACTGCGGATAATCCTGATGACACCAACGCAGTGACGGCGCGCTCGTTGGCCGACGATTTGCGCCAGCGCACTTCCGAGCAGCTCAGCGCCCTGCTGACACGACGCCCAGACCTGGCCAGGCCCGCCCCCGGTGACCTCACGACGCTTGCGGCGCGAGCCAACACTCGGGCGAGCGCCCAGCGAGCTTTGGATGGTCTCGATCTCGCTCACCTGCAGACCTTGGAAGCAGCCCTCGTCTCCCCCACCGGCGATCAGGCTTCAATTGCTGCTCTGCTGGGGCAGCGGAGCAATTCCACCCTGGTGCGCGACATCATTGCGGACTTGGTGGCGCTGGCGCTGCTCTGGCGCAGCACAGATGGGCTGCACGTGGCTCGGGCCGTCGCTGAGTCCATGGGCGATCCCGCTGGGTTGGGGCCAGTCGTTCCGGGTGCACCCAGTGGCTCGGCAGTGCGCGAGGCGGTGGCCAACCTCGATCAGCACGGCGTGGCCATTCTCAACGCGCTGACCTGGGGCCCCGCGGTGGGCATGCTGTCCCACGATCCCGATCCGGCCCCGGGGTCGCTGAGCGCCTCCGGCCAGTGGCTGGTCGAGCACGGGTTCTTGCAACGCATCGACAGCTCACACGTGACGCTGCCCCGTCAGGTGGCCCTCGTGTTGCGAGAAGGGCTGTTGCACCACAAGCCGGCGCTCGGGATGCCAACCCCGCGCGAAGACTCCCGTGTCGTCGATGCCGACGTTGTCGACGCAGCGGTGGGTGGTCGGGCGGCCGAACTGTTGGTGCTCACCGCTGAGGTCATCGACGTGTGGGGCACCACGCCGTCTCGGGTGCTGCGGACCGGCGGCCTAGCGGTGCGCGACCTCAACAAACTCGGTGCCCATCTGGAGATCAGCACCAGTCAGGTCGCATGGCTGTTGGAGGTCATGCACAGCGCGGGGCTGATTGCGCGCGACGAGAGCGGCACCGGCAGCGACACCTGGATGCCCACGGGCGAGGCCGACGACTGGGCCGAGGCTGACCCCGGCGCGCGGTGGGCCGCCTTGGCGCGCGGATGGCTGACGACCGCTGCGGCACCCTCGTTGGTCGGCAACACCGAGGCGGGTCGGATCAACGTGCTCTCGACGGAGACGTCGTGGCCCGCCGGCCGACAATTACGTCGCGATGCACTGCGTTCGCTGACCCCCCTTGCGCCCGGGAGCGCCCCTGACGAGGACGAAGTCACCGACCTCCTGCGCTGGCACCACCCCATGCGTATGCAGCGTGCTTCGGCCTCCGGTAACAGTCCCCGAGTCGCCGTGGTGCTGCGTGAGGCCGAGTGGGCCGGCGTGTTGGGTCGAGGGGCGCTGAGCGGTCCCGGCCGTTTGGTGTTGGAGCAGCTGCTCGAGGGATCCAGCACTGGGGTCACGGGGGGCGGCTCAGCAGCGGCAAATATGGGACGTCACATTCCGGCTGCCGTGGACCACGTGTTGCTGCAGGCGGACCTGACGGCCATCGCACCTGGGCGTCTCGACGGCCCAGCGCAGTCGGTGATGCGCCTGCTCAGCGATGTCGAGTCACGCGGCGGCGCCACGGTCTATCGCCTGACCGAAGCCACGTTGCGCCGCGCCCTTGACGCGGGGTGGTCCGCCGACCGCGTGCTGTCAGAGTTGTCCACGATCAGCCGCACTGTGATCCCGCAGCCTCTCGAATACCTCGTCCGTGACGTCGCCCGACGCCACGGGGTGGCACGAGTGGGTTCCTGCTCGGCCTACGTCAGGTCCGACGACGAGGCGCTCCTGGACAGGGTCCAGTCCGACCGAGCGCTCGCCATCTTGCAACTGCGCCGCATCGCCGCGACGGTGCTGATCAGCCCGGTCGCCGCCACGACCGTGCTCGATGTCCTGCGGGAAGAGCAGTACGGTCCGCTGGCCGAAGGCCCCGACGGCGGCGTCTCGTTGGCCCCGGGTCGCTATCACCGCACCACCAAACGCACCCGACCAGCCGTCACGGTCAGCGCCTTGGAGCCGGCGATCGCGGACCAGATCGTGGCGTCGATGCGCCACGGCGAGACGGTCCGCGACCAGCACGAGGTGGCCGACCGCGAAGGACGAGTGCACAGCACCGACCCCGTGGTGACGTCTTCGCTGTTGCGCGAAGCTGCCGCCGAGTCGATGGCGGTCTGGGTCGGCTACGTCGACGATGTGGGCGGGGTCCAGCAAATGCTGATCCGCCCGCACCGGATCGAAGCCGGTCGAGTGCGCGCCACGGTCGGCGATAGCGACCGGGCTCGCACCCTCCTGCTGCACCGCATCACCGGAGCACGCCCCGCGACCTAGAAGATGCGGACCCGCTCGGCCGGGTCGAGCCACATGCCGTCGCCAGGCTTAACGTCGAAGACGTCGTGGAACGCGTCGACATTGCGCACCGTGTTGCCGCGCAGGTCAGCGGGAGCGTGCGGGTCAACCGCAATCAGTCGCTTGGACTCTTCAGGACGAGCCTTGCCACGCCACACCTGACCCCAGCCCATGAAGAAGCGCTGTTCGCCGGTCCAGCCGTCGATCTCACTGCCACTGCCACTGCCACTGCCACTGCTGTCATCATCGTCCTCGCCATCGACCGACAAGCGGTATGCCGACAGGGCCAACTCGATGCCGCACAAGTCGCCGATGTTCTCGCCCACGGTGAGCCCGCCGTTCACGGTGATGTCCGGCACCTCACGCGGCGACATAGCGTCGAACTGCGCGATCAGTTGCTGCGCACGCTTGTCGAACGCCGCGCGGTCGTCCTCAGTCCACCAATCGGTCAGCGATCCATCGCCTGCATACCGCGAGCCCTGGTCATCGAAGCCGTGGCCGATCTCGTGGGCGATCACCCCGCCGATGCCGCCGTAGTTGACCGCGTCGTCGGCGTCGACCGTAAAGAACGGAGGCTGCAAAATGGCCGCCGGGAAGACGATCTCGTTGAGCATCGGGTGGTAGTAGGCGTTCACCGTCTGCGGGGTCATCAGCCACTCGTCGTGGTCGATGGGCTGCCCGAGCTTGGCCAAATCGCGGTCGGACTCGAACTCATTGCCGCGTAGCACGTTAGTCCACAGCGCGTCGGGGTCCACCTCGAACGTGGAGTAGTCCCGCCACTGCGGAGGATGGCCGATCTTGGGGCGGAAGGCCGCCAACTTCTCCAGAGCGCGCGCCTGAGTGTCCGCGCCCATCCACTCCAATTCGCCGATGCGGCGGCGGAATGCCTCGATCACGTTCTCGACCAGGATCTCCATCCGCTCACGGGCCTGCGGCGGGTAGTGCTTGGCGACGTACATCTGACCTGCAGCCTCACCGAGCAAGCCCTCGATCAGGCCTACTCCGCGCTTCCATCGGGCCCGGATCTGTGGGGTCCCGCTCAGCGCCCTTCCTCGGAAGTCGAAGGCGGCCTGCACAAAGTCGTCGCTGAGGTAGGACGCGCTGGCGTCCAACACCCGGATCGCCAACCACGCCTGCCAGTCGGCGATCGGCACCTCGTTCAGGGCTTGACCTATGGCCGTCAACACGTCGGGTTGGCGAGCCACAACGTGCCCCAGCGCCGCCGGATCAGCACCGATACCCTCGCCCCACGCCGACCAATCCCATCCGGGCGCTGCCTCGGTCAACTCCTGAGCCGAGAGCTTGGTGTAGGACTTCACGGCGTCACGGGTGGTCACTCGATCCCAGTGGTGGCTGGCGATGCGCTCCTCGAGGGCGTAGACACGATCCACCGCGTCATCGCCGAAGTCGAGGCCGGCTTCGGCGAGCGCCGGGGCAGCCAACTCGAGCACAGTCGAGAGATAAGTGCGGTATGCCGCGCGGGCGTCTTCGTGCTCATCCTCGCGGTAGTACGCCTCGTCGGGCAGCCCCAACCCGCCTTGATGCAGGTACACAATGTAGTCCAGCGGGCTTCCCGCGTCGGCGGTCACCCACAGGTGAATCAGCCCGCTGATGCCGGCGCGCTGCATACCCCCCGAGACACGGCACACATCAGATGCGGTCTCGATGGCCGCGATGTCCCGGAACTGGGGCGCCAGCGGTGAGGCACCGAGTGCCGCGATGGTGTCGGTGTCCATGAAGCTGGCAAACAGTGCGCCGACCTTGCCCTCGACGCTGTCTAGCGACGGCTGCTTGGCCGCTGCTTCTTCGATCAGGTCGCGGACGTTGGTCTCGGCTTCTTCGCGGAGCAGATCAAACGAGCCGTAGCGGGCGCGGTCTTCGGGAATATGGGTGGTGGCGATCCAAGAACCGTTGACGTGGCCGAAGAGGTCATCCTGCGGGCGAACGTCGTGATCGATGGAAGTACGGTCGATACCTGAGTGCATGCGCTCACCGTATGCGTTGCTACCGTCCTCAGCCTGCCAAAGATCATCGAGTCTGTGGGTTGTCGCAGTGCGGTCCGCTAGGTGGGGATAGCGCCCAGGGCCCGGACCACGCGACTTGGTGTCGGGCGGCCCAACTCGTTCGCCATCCACATACTCGTCGCGACGAGGGCGTCAAGGTCTACTCCGTGCTCGATGCCGAGCCCCTGCAAGGCCCACACCAAATCCTCCGTCGCCAGATTGCCGGTGGCCGACTGGGCGTAAGGGCACCCACCGAGACCCCCAGCGGAGGCATCTACCACCCGCACACCCTGGGCAATAGCTGCCATCGTGTTGGACAAGGCCTGACCGTAGGTGTCGTGGAAATGCACGGCGATCCGATTTGCCCCGATGCCCGCCGCCTCCAGCGCGTTCAACAGCGCCACCACGTGACCAGGAGTCGCGACGCCGATGGTGTCGCCTAGGCAGAGTTGATCGGCACCGAGGTCCATCATCGCCGAGCAGACGTCAACCACCCGGGCCACCGGCACCGGCCCCTCCCATGGGTCGCCGAAACACATAGACACGTAGGCCCGCACCCACACCTCGGAGTCCGCCGCGCGACGCACGACCGGCGTAAACATCGTGAGCGATTCGGCCACCGACCGGTTCAGATTGCGCTGGGCAAACGTCTCGGTGGCACTCCCGAAGATGGCCACCGACGTGACCCCCGCTTCCAGCGCCCGATCCAAGCCACGCTCGTTGGGCACCAGAACGGGCCTACGCCCGGCAACGGCCAGCGGCCCCAGAGCGGCCAAGACGTCTTCGGCGTCGCCCAGTTGCGGCACCCAGCGCCTCGGCACGAACGAGGTTAACTCCACCGTGTCCAACCCGGCGTCGATGAGCCGGGTGATGAACTCGACCTTCGTCGCCACCGGAAGGGCCGTGCTCTCGTTTTGCAAGCCGTCGCGGGGGCCTACTTCGTAGATCGTGACGCGGCTCGGCATACCCTGTAGGGCGGTCACCATCGGCAGCGATTCGGTCATCTCTTCACCCTCCCACCAGCGGGTCGTCATGGCCAACGCCACCGGGGCCGCACACTGGGTACCGGCGTAAACCAGTCGTGTTAACGTCACTCGCTCATCACCATAGATAGGACTCTGAAAAATGCGCCGAAGTATTGCGACCGTTGCCCTCCTGCTCGCCGCCACTCCGGCCTTGTCTGCCTGCGGGTCGGGTGACGATGACGATGCAGCACAAGACTCGACTGCGGTTTCCGCAGGAGTCGACGATGCCTCGGCCACCTCGCAGGGCCCGGGCGCACTACCTACCGCCGACGTCGAAGGCGTGCCGGAGGTGGTGGCGACGGTCAACGGTGAGGACATCACCCGTGACATGTTCGTCGAGACCTATGAGGGGCAGTTCCAGCAGGCATCCTTGACGGCCGCACAAAGTGGTGCCCCGGTCGACCAGGCCGCACTTAAAACGCAGACGTTGGACAGCATGGTGGGCAGTTTGCTGTTGGTCCAGGCTGCCGACGAGGCTGGAATCACCGTCACGGACGAGCAGATGGAAGCCGATCTGCAGGAGCTGGCCGAGCAAAACGGCGCAGCATCAATCGACGAATTCTTGACTCTGGTCCAGGGCCAGGGATTCACCGAAGACCAGGTCCGCGCTGAAGTCGAGAAGAAGGTCAAGATCGAGGGCTACATCGAGGCTGAAGGTGATGTAGAAAAGCCGACCGAGCAGGACGCGCGCGACCTCTACGACACCGTGGCTGAGCAGCAGCCTCCGAGCGAAGATGCTGCCGCCCAGACCCTGCCGCCGTTCGAGGATGTGCAGGCCGAGCTCGAGCAGCAGCTGGACCAAGAGGCTCAGTCCAAGGCCGTCGAAACACTGCTAACCACGCTGCGCGAGAAGGCTGAGATCACCGAGAACCTGTAGAAATCACTAACACCACAGCGATGGGCGGCACCGGGCAACCGGTCCCGCCCATCGCTGTGTAGTGGTCTTGTGATGGGTGAATTAGTAGGGGCGCAGGACCAAGGCGGTGGCGATGGCTGCCATGACGGCCTCGTCGCCCTTGTCTTCGGCCGACCCAGGTAGACCCGCGCGGTCGAGGGCCTGCTGCTCGGTGTCGCACGTCAATAGACCGAACCCGATCGGCAGGCCGGTCTCGACGCTGAGATTGCTCAACCCTTGCGTCGCGGCCGCACAGACGTATTCAAAGTGCGGCGTCCCGCCGCGGATCACCACGCCGAGCGCCACGACCGCGTCGAACTTACCCGAGCGGGCCAACCGCGCGCAGGCCACCGGCAACTCAAAACTACCCGGCACTCGCACCTCGTCGACGCGGGCAACCCCTGCGCGTTCCAAGGCTGCCGCCGCGCCTGCGCGCAGACCATCCATGACCTCTGCGTGCCACGACGCGGAGACCACCGCCACCCGCAAACCGGTGCCATCAACGCTCACCGTGGGTGCACCTGCTCCGCTCATGACAGTCTCCTCGAGTCTTCGCTGGTGGGGCTTTGTCCGGCACGGTAGGCCACGATGTCGGCCACGGACAAGACCGGCAGCACGAACGATGCGCCAAGGGCCCGCACGGCGTCGCCGCGCAACATCTCGCCTTCGTCGTCGACCAACTCGGCGATCGCGGCCACGGGGGTCAGGCCGGCGAGTTCGCACAGCTCGACGGCAGCTTCGGTGTGGCCTGGGCGCTCCAGCACTCCACCGGGTCGAGCGCGCAGCGGGACGACGTGGCCGGGCCGGATCAGGTCGGTCGCCACCGATTCCGTACTCCCCAGGATGTTGATGGTGTGGGCGCGGTCCGTGGCGCTGATCCCGGTGGTCACACCCTGAGCGGCATCGACCGTGATGGCGTATGCCGTTCGTAGCGGGTCTTCGTTGGCCTCCACCATCAGTGGCAGGTCGAGGCGGTCGGCCCAGATTTGCGGCATCGGCACGCAGATATATCCCGACGTATGCCGAATCGTCCACCCCATCCAGGCTGGCGTGACCGTCGCGGCGGCGAGGATGACGTCGCCTTCGTTTTCGCGGTGCGCGTCGTCGAGCACGAGCACCGGTCGTCCGTCGCGCAGCGCTTGGAGGGCTGAGGCTATCGAGTCGTTCATCGGGGTCCACCGCTCATCAGTCGTTCCACGTATTTGGCGAGCACATCCACTTCGACGTTCACTCGATCTCCGACGGCGCGACCCCCCAGAGTGGTCATCGCGAGCGTGGTCGGAATGAGTGAGACCGAAAAAGTAGCGGGACCGTGCGCGCCCTCCTCGCCGTGCTCGCTCTGGTCGTGCAGATCACTGACCGTCAGCGACACTCCGTCGAGAGTGATCGAGCCCTTCGCGACGACATACCGAGAGATCTCCGGCGGCAACGAGAAGGTCAGGACCTCCCACTTTTCGCCAGGGTCGCGGCTGATCAGGGTGGCGGTGGTGTCGATGTGGCCTTGGACGACGTGGCCGCCGAAGCGGCCGTCGCTGCGCAGCGCACGCTCCAGGTTGACCGGTGAGCCGACGACGAGGTCGCCGACACTGCTGCGGGAAAGAGTTTCGGCCATCACGTCGGTGGTGAACTCACCGTCGCCGCTGTGAGTGTCGCCGCTGTCAGTGTCGCCGAGGTCGGTGACGGTCAAACACACCCCGTTGACGCTGATCGAGTCGCCGTGACGTGCGTCGCTGGTCACGACCGCAGCCTTTATGCGGAGCCTGGCCGAGTCGGCGAGGTGCTCAATGGCGACCACAGTGCCTTGCTCTTCGACAATTCCGGTGAACACGAGTGATCAGTCCTCCTGCTGGTGACGTGTGGGGTGGTGCTGCGAGGGGTGGCTATAGGCGGGAAAGGCAACGACACGCAGGTCTGGGCCGATCTGCGTGACGTCGTCGATGGTGAGGCGGGCGATGTCGTCCATGGAGGCAATCCCTAGGTCGCCGACCGCAGCGGCACCCGACCCGAGCAACGCCGGGGCGAGGTAGGCCACGACCTCATCGACATACCCGGCGCGCCACATCGCGGCGGCCAAGGTGGGGCCGCCTTCGAGCAGCACCCGACGCACCCCGGCGGTCTTCAGACTCGCCAGCACCTGCGTCAGGTCGTGGGAACGCAGATGCAAGGCTGGCTCGAGGCCGTCAGCCCCGTCAGCCGTGCCCGCAAGCAGGCGTGCCCCATCGGGCAGATCCCGATCGCCGACCACCACCCGAAGTGGCTGGTCGGCATACAGCGAGCCGTCAGCACGTCGCGCGGTCAGCGACGGATCATCGGCCAGAGCGGTGCCGGTGCCGACCATGATGGCCCCGCAGCGGGAGCGCAGTTCGTGCACGTCGGCGCGCGCGGCAGCCGAGGTGACCCAAGCGCTGCTCCCGTCGCTGGCCGCGACTCTGCCGTCGAGGGTCGCGGCGTACTTCCAGGTCACCCACGGCCGGCCAGTGCGGGCCGCGAAGGCCCAGTGTCGCGTCACGTCGTCCGCTTCGTCGACGCGCACGTGCTCCACGTGCACACCGCGCTCGGCCAACCATGCTGCGCCACCGGCGGCGCGGGCGTCGGGATCAGCGACGGCATACACGACGCGGTGAACTCCCGCGTCGAGCAAAGCTTGCGCACAGGGCGGAGTGCGGCCGTGGTGGGCGCAGGGTTCCAAACTGACGTATGCCGTGCCGCCGCGGGCGCGGTCCCCGGCCACCCCCAGCGCCATGACCTCTGCATGCGGAGTGCCCGCGCCGCCGTGGTGTCCGACGCCAGCCACGTCTCCGGAAGCGTCGAGGATGAGGGACCCGACGCGAGGGTTCGGGTTGGCTTCCGGGCCTAGGAAAGCGGCTTCAACGCAGCGTCGTAGCATCGACACGTCAGTGGTGCTGGTTGTGCCCATCTCGTCTCACCCGCGTCCGTAGCGTTATCGTGTGCAAGCTCCGGGGGGTCAGCATGGCTGACGGCATAGGTGCAGCAGCGGGCACACCGACGGCGCGGGAAAACTCTCGCCGAGGTGACTCATGCTCGAGCACCGTCCTGCTTTCGCAGGGTCACGCGCGCCTACCATCCGGACTTTCACCGTCGGTCCTGGAGTTTCACCAGATCAACCGGCCGCTGGCTGCGGTCGGGTCGCGGACTGTCACCGCCGGCTCGGAGTTACACCGACCCCGGAGCGCGTTCTTGTGCGCACCCTACCTCTGCCATCCCCGCTTCATCTACCCGCTTCACCAGCCCACGTCAGGGCTTCGTTCCTCAAGAGCGGGAATGTCGCAGGCGCGGCGTAACGTTCCACCTCTGATGCCCAATGGACCCCTGATCGTTCAGTCCGATAAGACCCTCCTGCTCGAGGTCGACCACCCCGATTCTGAGGATGCTCGCCGAGCCGTCGCGCCGTTCGCCGAGTTGGAGCGAGCACCCGAGCATGTGCATACCTACCGGGTGACTCCCCTAGGCCTGTGGAACGCGCGAGCCGCCGGCCACGACGCCGAGCAGGTCGTCGATGCGCTCGTGCGGCACAGCCGCTACCCCGTGCCCAACGCGCTGCTCGTCGACATCGCCGAGACCATGGACCGCTACGGCCGGTTGACGTTGGAGTTGGCCTCGCCGGAGATCTCCGACGCCGCAAACGAGGCCAAGGCCGCCAAAGACGCGCGTAACGCCGAGGCTGAGGCCGACTCAGGCGCAGAGACCGAGCCCAACGTCGCATCAGGTCCGCCGCCACGGCTGCTGGTCCTGCGCACGACCGACCGCGCGGTCCTCACCGAAATCTTGCGACACAAGAAGATCCGCCCGTTGATCGGCGACCGCATCGACGACGACACCGTGCTGGTGCACCCCTCCGAGCGCGGCCACCTCAAACAGGAGCTACTCAAGGTGGGCTGGCCCGCCCAAGACTTGGCTGGCTACGTCGACGGGGAAAAGCACCCCATCACGTTGAAGCAAGACGGCTGGACGCTGCGGCCTTATCAACAACAGGCAGTCAACGGATTCTGGGACGGCGGCTCCGGGGTCGTCGTGCTCCCCTGCGGCGCGGGCAAAACGCTGGTCGGGGCGGGCGCCATGGCCAAATCCGGCACAACCACTCTGATCTTGGTCACCAACACCGTGGCGGCCCGTCAGTGGCGGGACGAACTGTTGGCGCGCACGTCGCTGACCGAGGACGAGATCGGCGAATACAGCGGGTCCCGCAAAGAGGTACGCCCGGTGACCATCGCTACATACCAAGTGCTGACGCTGCGGCGTAAAGGCATCTACCCCCACCTCGACTTGCTGGATGCACGGGACTGGGGCCTCATCTTGTATGACGAGGTCCACCTGCTCCCCGCTCCCATCTTTCGGATGACGGCAGATCTGCAGGCACGACGCCGGCTCGGCTTGACCGCCACGCTGGTGCGCGAAGACGGCCGCGAGTCAGATGTGTTCAGCCTCATCGGCCCCAAGCGCTACGACGCGCCGTGGAAGGACATCGAGGCCCAGGGCTACATCGCCCCCGCCGACTGCGTTGAGGTGAGGGTGACGCTCCCGGAGCACATGCGCATGGCGTATGCGGTCGCCGAGCCTGAAGAGCGCTACCGCTTTGCGTCGTGCGCGAGCGATAAGAACCTGGTCGTTGAGCGACTCGTCAAGCGCCACCTCGGCGCGCAAACCCTAGTCATCGGTCAATACCTCGATCAACTCGAGGGTCTCGCCAATCGCCTCGATGCTCCGCTGATCACCGGGGCGACCAGTGTCGCCGAGCGGCAGAAACTTTTCGGCGGCTTCCGCGACGGCAGCATCCCGCTGCTGGTGGTCAGCAAAGTCGCCAACTTCTCAATCGATTTGCCCGAGGCCTCCGTAGCCATCCAGGTCTCCGGAACCTTCGGCTCCCGCCAGGAGGAGGCCCAGCGCCTAGGAAGGGTGTTGCGCCCCAAGGGCGATGGCCGGACGGCCCACTTTTACACCGTGGTGGCCCGAGACACCGTCGATGCCGATTTCGCCGCTCACCGCCAGCGGTTTCTCGCTGAGCAGGGATACGGATACCGCATCGTCGACGCTGACGATCTCGATGAACTCACTTCAGCCGAATGATCTCTCCCAGTCAATTATCAGCAGATTCCCAGATTAGGTCTGGATACTAGAGCATGACCACACCCGAGGCCACCCTGCTCGTTGTCGAAGACGAGACCAACATCCGCGAGTTGTTGGCCACCAGTTTGAAGTTCGCCGGCTTCGAAGTGCACGCCGCTGCCGACGGGGCCACTGCCCTCCAACTGGCCCAAGAGCACGACCTTGACCTCGCGGTGATGGACGTGATGCTGCCCGATATGGACGGTTTCACCGTGACGCGCCGCCTGCGCGACAGCGGCCGTGAGTTGCCGATCCTCTTCTTGACGGCCCGCGACTCCCTCGAGGATAAGGTCACCGGGCTGACGGTCGGCGGCGACGATTACGTCACCAAGCCGTTCAGTCTCGAAGAGGTCGTGGCCCGCATCCGCGCCGTGCTGCGCCGCACCCAAGACGGCGAGCCCGAAGACGACATGACCCTGCGCGTCGCCGACTTGGAGCTCGACGAGGACAGCCACGAGGTCCGCCGCGCCGGCACCGTCATCGAGGTCTCCCCTACCGAGTTCAAACTCCTTCGCTACCTCATGGTGAACTCCGGCCGGGTGTTGTCCAAGACGCAGATCCTCGATCACGTGTGGGACTACGACTTCCGCGGCGAAATGGGCATCGTGGAGTCCTATATCTCCTATCTACGCCGCAAGATCGACCGGGACGGCGAGCCGTTGATCCACACCAAACGCGGCGTGGGTTACGTGTTGCGCGCGCCGCGTACTTGAGTAGATGAGCCTGTTCGGCTCGGCCAAGGGGACGGCATACCGGCATCTGCACGCTCTGTCGCTGACCAAGCGACTCGTGGCTGTCGTCGTGCTGATGGTGCTCGTGGCCTACGTCATCACCGCCGGGGTGACCACCATGCTCCTTCGCGACTACCTCACCGGTCGGATGGACACCGAGTTGAGCCGAGATATCGGCCCGCTCGGCAACGCTGCCTACGCTCGGTCGGTGCAAGGTGGTGCCTTCGCGGCCGCCCTTGTGCCCAACGACTACTACGTGGTGATCACGCCCTCGGCGTCTGACTCCACCCCATCTCCGTTCGTCACCCAGGCAACGAATGCCGACCACCCCGATCTGGGCAGGATCGACGTCGATGATCCGAGCATCGTCAACCAGGCTCCGTTCACCGCCGAGTCAGGCACCGGTGAGATCGAGTGGCGGGTCCTGGCTTCCGCCCTGTCGGATGGACGGGGCACAGTGGCCATCGCGCTGCCGACCACGCCGATTGAAAGCACCGTCCGCCAACTGTGGGTGCTGACCTTGCTGGTGGGTCTAGCGACGTTGGTCGCCGTGTCCGTGCTCGGCTGGATGGCGGTGCGCCGGGCCTTCCGACCGCTGAGCAAGATCGAAGACACCGCCTCGGCCATCGCGGCTGGCGACCTGACCCGACGTATCCCACCGCCCGGTGCGCAAGACGAGGTCGCCTCCCTTTCGGACTCCCTGAACATTATGCTCGCCGACATCGAGAAGGCCTTCACCGTACGCAAAGCCTCCGAGCAGCGCATGCGCCAGTTCGTCGCTGATGCTTCCCACGAGCTCCGCACTCCGCTCGCGACCGTGCGGGGGTATGCCGAGTTGTACCGCGTCGGCGGCGTCTCCGAGCCCGCTGACGTGGCCTCGGCGATGCGACGCATCGAAGATGAGGCCACCCGAATGACCGGTCTTGTCGAATCGCTTCTCCTGCTGACGCGTTGGGACAGCACGGGCACGATGGAGCAGGAGCCGGTGGATCTGATTGTGTTGGCCTCCGATGTGGTCCAGGACGCCCGCGTGCGGGCCCCCGATCACCGCGTGCGGCTCGTGCCCTTGGGGGTCGGCACAGGTCGCCCGTTGGTGGTGGGCAACGACGGAGCCTTGCGCCAGGTGCTGACGAATCTGGTGGCCAACGCCGTCACCCATACCCCCGTGGGCACCGAGATCGAAGTGGCCCTGGGGGTGGACGCCGCGCGCTGCGTGGTGGAAGTGCGCGACCACGGCCCGGGTATCGACGCCGAGACCGCCGAGCGTGTGTTTGAGCGCTTCTACCGCGCCGATGCAGGCCGCACGAGGGCTCGCGGTGGCACAGGTCTTGGCCTGGCGATCGTGGCCACCATCGTCGCGCGTCACGGCGGCACGGTCCGCCACGAACCCACTCCCGGCGGCGGCGCAACGTTCCGGGTCGAGTTGCCGCTACAGTCCCGTCCTGCGCACGAGGAAGCCGACGACGACCCCGATGACCCTGATCTGGATGACGTTGATGTGGACGACACTGACCATGACCCTAAGCACTCACGCCCAGCGGGTGCCCAGCAAATCATCAGCCGCCGCTGATGCCAGGGGTGTCTCATAGGAGCCGTGACCCCCACCGGGGCCGCCAACCACATTCTCGCTTTGTCCCGTGGAGGAAAAGATGACCAAACCCCAGGGCGGCCGCCGCTCCCGACTCATTGATCTCAGTGCCGTCGCCATCCTGTCGGGCGTGCTTGCTGCCGGCGGCACCTTCGCGGTGACCAACGTCAGCGCGGACGGCCCGGTCGTGACCAACACCAACGGCACGGTTGCCACCGATACCGCTGTGGGCGCTCCGAACGCCAACCCCGCCTCGTATGCCGGGAACGTCAACTGGGGCGCCCTGGCTGACCAGGTTGGGCCGAGTGTGGTCTCTATTCAGGTGCTGACTGCAGACGGCGGCGGAGAAGGCTCAGGGGTCATCTGGGACAACGACGGGCACGTCGTCACCAACGCTCACGTCGTTGAGGGCGGCGAAGAAGTGCGGGTCACCCTCAGCGATGGCCGCAGCTATCCCGCCGAAGTGACCGGCAGCGACCCTTCGACCGACTTGGCGGTGCTCGAGGTCACGGATGCTCCCGAGGATCTGAAGCCGATAGCGATCGGTGACGACGCGAGCCTGCGCGTAGGCAACCCGGTCATGGCCATCGGAAACCCCTTGGGCCTGCCGGGCACGGTAACCACAGGGATCGTCAGCGCTCTGGATCGCCCGGTGAGCACGGCTCCTTTGTCGGCAAATGATCCTTCGGGCGGGGCGGTGACCAACGCGATCCAGACCAGCGCCGCGATCAACCCCGGCAACTCGGGCGGCGCGCTGGTTAACGCTGCGAGCGAGCTGATCGGGATCAACTCAGCCATCGCGTCCCTTCCCACAGGCGGTGGCGGTCAAAGCGGAAGTATCGGCATCGGCTTCGCCATCCCGGTCAATCTTGCCTCCAGCATCGTGGACCAACTTATTGCCGACGGCGTTGCTGAGCACGCCTTCCTCGGGGTCGCCCTGACCGAGGGCGAAGACGAGATTGGCGGAGCCACGCTGACCGGCGCGAAGGTGACTCAGGTGGAGCCAGGCTCGCCAGCCGAAGACGCCGGACTGGAAGCCGATGACGTCATCACCACCATCGACGGGGAGCGCGTCCCGAGCTCGACCGCCTTGGTTGCCCAGGTGCGCGAACGTGCCTCCGGTGCCCAGGCCAAGATCGGCTACTTGCGCGACGGGACGCAAGAAGAGGTCACGTTGACCCTCGAAACCCGCCCTGACGAGGGCCGCTGAGCTAGCCTGCAATTCGCACGTTACCCATTGCTGCCCACCCCTTCAGGAGTAACCATGCATCCCACCCACATCCCCCTGCGCCTGACCACCGGCGCCTTCATCCTCAACTCCGGCATCAGCAAGCTCGGGGCGGATGCGCAAACGGCGCAAGGCATTCACGGGATGGCCACGACGGCATACCCGATGTTCAAGCCCATGAAGCCGAAAGATTTCACGGAGCTCCTGGCCTACGGCGAGATCGCGCTCGGCGCGACCCTGCTGATACCGAAGGTGCCTTCCGGAGTCGCTGGCACCGTGCTCGCTGGGTTCGGAGCGGCACTGCTGGGCCTGTATTGGCAGGTCCCCGGCCTGCGCCAAGAAAACAGTATTCGCCCCACGCCGGATGGCCTGGCGATCGCCAAGGACTCGTGGCTGGTGGCCGCGGGAGTCACGTTGGCGATGCAGAGTGCGCTCGGAGCGGCCACGTCGGCCGCCAAGAGCGCCACGGGCTCGGCCAAGGGCTTGGCCAGCGACCTCTCAAGCGGCGCCAAAGATCTCACGACCAGCGCGAAGGATGCCATCTCGCTGCACTGATCGGCTGCGCTGATCGGCTGCGTTGGCGGGCCCGGCGGTGGGCGACGCCTCGACGAACGGTCTTGTCCCGTACGCTCGGTCTTCGACCACAAGAGAAGGTGACATGCAGCAAGAAGGTGACGTGCAGCCCGACAAGCTCAGGCCCCGCGCGACGGGCTTGATCACGCTGGTCTGGGCCGCCCAATCCGTCATTGCGATCCTGTGGATCATCAGCAGCCTGGTCGACGGAGCCAGCATCTGGGTCTGGCCCTTCGGCATTAGTTGGGCGACCGTAGGTCTGCTCATGGCCTTGCGGGCGCGCCGTCAGTGGGTGGCCTTCGATGAGCACGGCATCACCGTGCAGTCGGGGTTCTCTCCGAAATGGTCGTGGACCTGGGGCAACATCGTTGACGTTACCCCCGAGCCGGCCGGCCCTCTGGTGACCCACCTTGCCGTGGTGGGCCTCGACGGGCGAGTGGCCCAAACTCCGCTGGCCAAAGGCGACGGACGGCTCCGCGAGGTCTGGCACCACCGCAGCCCCCACGGCAGTTCGGGCGCACACCCAACGCCAGCATGAGTGCCACCGCGCCGTGGGCCATCAACGCTGCGCGCGCACAATGCAGCCGCGACCTCGCCGCGATTGCACCGGACGCCGGGCCTTCCTTGTGGGACGCAGAGGGCCAATTCCTCATTCGATGCTGGACCGAGCCACACCGCGCCTACCACTGCCTGCGGCACGTCGCCGACATGATCGATGCTCTGGGCCACCTCGCCCACGCCGACGCCCGTCTGAGCGAAAATTCGTTGCTGGTGGCCCACCTGGCGACGTGGTTTCACGACGCGGCCTACGACCCCAGGGCCACCCCGGGCAGCAACGAGCAGCGCAGCGCCACCCTGGCTCGTGACCACCTTCACCGCCTCGGAGTCGAGGATGCCGACGTCGATGCCATCGAAGCCCTCATCCTCATGACGATTGACCATGCCCCGATGTCGTCGGGGCCCACCGTCGACCCGGCGCTGCTTGACGCCTTCCACGATGCCGACCTGTGGATCCTGTCGGCGCCGGGGGAGCGCTACCGCGACTACGCACGCGGCGTCCGAGAGGAGTACGCCCACGTGCCATACGACGTGTTCGTTGCGGGCCGCAGTCACATCCTGCACGGATTCTTAGAGCGGCCGGCCATATACCGCACGACGTATGCCGACGAAAACTGGCAACACCGCGCGGCCACCAACATCGAGCGGGAGCTCGGCTCTATGAGGCTGACCTAGCACCACCCAGGGGCGACCTGATGTCTCAATCAGCCACAGCAACCATCAGGCAGAGAGACCGTCAGGCAGAGCGGTGATCCAGCCAGTGCTGCACAATCATCCACCACGGCTCGCGCCCGCACTCCTCACTTGCCTCATCCAGGGTGAACCATCGGGCTTCCAGCACGTCGTCGGCCTGAGTCGCCACCGGCACCTGCGCGCGGATCGGAGTGGCGTAGACGGCGATGAAGTTGGCCCCTTCGGTCCACATACCCCTCGCTTGACCCGCAGGGATGGTGATGCGCTCGTAGCCCACCGCGATGAGCTCGTCTGCCGCAAAGATCAACCCCGTCTCCTCGGTGAGCTCACGCACCGCCCCTTCACGCGCCGTTTCACCGGGGTCGCGTTTGCCCCCTGGGGGTGCCCAGCCGGGCCGTGAATCGTTACGGACCAGCACCATGTGCTCACCGTCGCTGACCAACAGCACGGCGGCTCCGGCGCTGCTGATCGGCTCCAGGGTAGAGGCGATGATGTCGAGCGTGTGCGGGCCACCCACCGCGACCAGCGCGTCGGCATACCGGCCCAAGGGTCGCTCCCCTTTGCGTTTGCGGAAGCGCAAACCGCTGGCGGCGAGTCGGCGGGCAAGGTCTCGCCCCGTGGTCGGCGTTGCCCCTGCAGCTACGACGTCGGCATGCCGATCAGCGGGTATGTCGTAGTGGTCGCCCTCGAAGGAGCGCCTCGGGATATCGGCACGTAAGGCAAACTCGTGGAGCTCCTCGAAGGATGTGTCGCTGATGAGGTGCGACCACAATCGGCCATGTGCGGGCCACGCCGCCTCGTCCACCCAGATCACCACGGTCGTTGACCCTACCGGGGACGACCTCGGCGCTCGCGCAACGGTCTGGACCTGTCAGACGCCACGAGCGCTGGACTGGCCCGAGAACGCACAGGACGGCCCCCGCATTGGGAGGCCGTCCTGTGTGTCGTGCCTTGATCAGGACTGGATCAGAAGTCCATGCCGCCCATGCCGCCGTCGCCACCGGGGGCTGCAGAAGCCTTCTCCGGCTTGTCGGCGATGACCGCTTCGGTCGTCAAGAACAACGCGGCAATGGAGGCCGCGTTCTGCAGCGCAGAGCGAGTCACCTTTACCGGGTCAGCGACACCGAAACCGAGCATGTCGCCATACTCACCGGTGGCGGCGTTGAAGCCGTGACCTGCGGGCAGGTTGCGGACCCTCTCAGCAACGACTCCGCCTTCGAGACCACCGTTGATGGCGATCTGCTTCAGCGGAGCCTCGACGGCGACCTTGACGATGTTGGCACCAGTAGCCTCGTCGCCAGTCAGGTTCAGCTTGTCGAAAGCAGCTGCGGCCTGAATCAGGGCGACGCCACCACCGGCAACGATGCCTTCTTCGACCGCAGCCTTGGCGTTACGCACGGCGTCTTCGATGCGGTGCTTGCGCTCCTTGAGCTCGACCTCAGTCGCGGCTCCGGCCTTGATGACCGCAACACCGCCGGCCAGCTTGGCCAAACGCTCCTGCAGCTTCTCGCGGTCGTAGTCCGAATCGGAGTTGTCGATCTCTTTGCGGATCTGGTTGACCCGACCTGAGATGGCGTCAGCCTCGCCGGCGCCCTCGACGATCGTGGTCTCGTCCTTGCTGGAAACGACCTTGCGGGCCTTGCCCAGCATGTCCAACTCGGTGGTGTCGAGCTTGAGGCCGACCTCTTCGGAGATGACCTGTCCGCCGGTCAGCACGGCGATGTCGCCGAGCATGGCCTTGCGACGGTCCCCGAAGCCAGGAGCCTTGACGGCGAGGACCTTAATGTGTCCACGCAACTTATTCAGCACCATGGTCGCCAGGGCTTCGCCCTCGACATCCTCGGCGATGATGGCCAGCGGCTTGCCGGACTGGATGACCTTATCCAACAGCGGGACAATGTCCTTGATCGCGCCGATCTTGGAGTTGATGATCAACACGTAGGGGTCGTCCAAGACGGCTTCCATCGTGTCGGTGTCGGTGACGAAGTAGGGCGAGATGTAGCCCTTGTCGAACCGCATACCTTCGGTCAGCTCCAACTCCAGGCCGAAGGTGTTGGACTCCTCGACCGTGATGACGCCTTCGTTGCCGACCTTGTCCATCGCCTCGGCGATCATCTGGCCGATCTCGTCGTCCGCAGCGGAGATCGACGCGCTCTGCGCGATCTGCTCTTTGGTGTCCACCTCCGTCGCCATCGAAAGCAATTGGGCAGTGACGGCCTCGACGGCCGCCTCGATGCCGCGCTTGAGCGACATCGGGTTGGCGCCCGCAGCGACGTTGCGAAGGCCCTCGCGGACCATCGCCTGGGCCAGCACCGTGGCGGTCGTCGTGCCGTCACCGGCGACGTCGTCCGTCTTCTTGGCGACCTCCTTGACCAGCTCGGCGCCGATCCGCTCGTAGGGGTCTTCGAGTTCGATTTCCTTGGCGATGGACACACCGTCGTTGGTGATCGTGGGGGCTCCCCACTTCTTCTCCAGGACGACGTTGCGGCCACGCGGGCCGAGGGTCACCTTGACGGCATCGGCCAGGGTATTCATACCCTTTTCGAGCCCTCGGCGAGCCTCCTCGTCGAATGCAATGATCTTGGCCATTGGGGTGGTTCCTCCCACACACTCAGCGTTTGGTTGACCAAACTGTCGCCCGCGACGGACGAACCGGGACGCTGTGGCTCAGGTCGCCACGGCACACCCGATCCTCAACAGATCAGTCGATGCAGTTCTTGGCACTCTCAAAGCGAGAGTGCTAGGTCCATGATTAGCACTCGACCCCCTTGAGTGCAAATACGGCTGGGGTATGCCGCGCGAGTCCCCAGGCGCGAAGCCAGCGGCATACACGGAAAAGGAGAGCCACCGACACCGCTCAGGACGCCGGAATTGTCTCTAACACCCGCACCGCTGCCGCCCGCAGCGTTTGATCGGCCAGACCGAGGCCACGGCAACTACCCATCAAAGCCTCGAGATCGCGCGCCCCATTGTTGAGGGCCTCACGCAGTCCCGCAGCCATATGACGCAACTGATCGGCCTGTTCGTCGACGAATGCCGCATCCACGACATCTCCGTGTCCGGGGACGGCGATCAAGGCATCCCGAACCTGCTCACGTTTACCCAGATCGTGCAACGTCGCGGCCCATTCCAACGGGTAGCAGTCTTCCATTGCGGGATCGGCGCCCTGCTCGACCATGTCTCCCCAGAACACCGCCCCGGCATCCGGCACTGCGACGGCCAAGTCGTGATTGGTGTGGGCACGACCACCAAAAAGGAGGTGTGCAGTGCGACCGCCGAGGTCCAACGCGACGTCCGACTCGATCAGATAGAAGGGCAGCACCACTTCAGTGTCGCGCAGCAGGGCTGCGTCCTCGGCGCGTCCGGCCTCGACCAGGTGAGACATCGCGGCCTGGCGTTGATGCTCCGCAGTCTCACGTAGGCCGTCGGCCGCCCCGACGTGCGCGTAAATTTGCGAGTCCCGAAAGGCAGAGTTACCAAAACAATGGTCATAGTGAGCATGGGTATTCACCACCACTTGCTCAAGCGGCGTCACTTCACGCACCGCAGCGGCCAACTCCTCGCCTTGTGCGGTGGTGGTCGCGGTGTCTATGACCAACACCCGCTGCGCGCCAATGACCAGCCCACAGTTAAGTTCGAGATCTTGATGACGCGCGACCATAACGCCCGGTCCGACTTCGCGCCACTGTGCCTTCGCCATGGCATGGACTGTAGAGGTACACGAGCGTATTTGCCTCACGGATGTGACGAGATGAACCTTCCAGATGCGCAAATGCTCCGCCGGGTTTACGGTGTCTCGATAGTCATCGCCGACTTCTCGGAGAGTCCCTATGCCCCCTTTCCCGCACCGCATCCTGCTGGCCGTTGATGGGTCCCCCGAGGCCGACCTCGCCACGCACCACGTCCTCGATCTTCACAGTTACACCAAAACAGAAGTCCACGTCCTGCACGTGGGCCTCGTTTCGGGGTGGACCAACTCGCGCACGCTAAATTCGGACCAACTGAACCGACTACGCGCCGAGGCCCAGATCGTTCTGGATGAACAGGTCGCCAAAATATCGGCTGCCGGGCTAGAACCGACGCAGACCTACGTGCGCCTTGGCCGGGCGACCGACGAGATCCTTCGCCTCCGGGACGAGATCGAAGCAGACCTCATTGTCCTCGGCAGTCGCGGCTTGAACGCCTTCACGCGCGTGCTGCTCGGCAGTGACGCTGAGGGCGTCGTAAGACACGCACCCTGCCCGGTCCTCGTGGTCAGGAAGGACCTCTGATGTTTCCTACCCAAGACGGGGGCGGCGCGCCGACCGACTTCAATGTCGGCCCCATCGACCTGACGGTCATCCTGGTGTATCTCCTGCTGAGTCGGATTACCCCGTTGGTGGTCGCTTCTCGGCAGAAGAAGAAGGCGGCAGTCGCCGCCAAAGAGAGCGGCAAGGAAAGTAGTCCCACCGAGGATTACTTCCTGGGTGGTCGCAACTTCATATGGCCCTTTGTGGGGCTCTCTTTGGTGGCGACCAACATGTCGGGGGCCACCTTCGTCGGTTTGGCCGGCGGCGCATACAGCCAAGGCATTTCGATCTTCGCCTACGAGTGGATGACGACAGTCATTTTGGCCGTCTTCATCTTCTTCATCCTGCCCTTCTACTTGCGCTCGGGCGTGTTTACGTTGCCCGAATTCCTGGAGAAGCGGTTCGACCGTCGGTCCCGGATGGCCTTCGCCGCGTTCAACCTGTTCGCCAACATGTTTATCGACATGGCTGCGGCCCTCTTTGCCGGAGCCATCGTTATCCAGACGCTCTATCCCGACATTCCGATCATCGTGTCGGTCGCTGCACTGGCCATTTTGGCCGCCATCTACACCGTCATCGGCGGTCTTGGTGCAGTGATGGTCTCGGACAGCATCCAGGCGACGGTGACCATTCTCGGTGGGCTCATCGTCTTCATCGCCACGTGGCGCGCCATCCCCTCGTGGAGCGAGATGGCCGACAACGCCGGTGAAGAGAAGATGAGCCTCATTCTCTCCACCTCTAACTCGGACCTGCCGTGGCCCGGTCTGCTGACTGGTGTGCTGGTCATCGGGCTGTACTACTGGACGACCAACCAGCTCGTGGTTCAGCGGACGCTTGGGGCGAGAACCTTGGACCACGGTCGGTGGGGCGCGCTGCTGGCGGGCTTCATCAAGCTGACGTTCCTGTTCCTGTTCATCTTCCCCGGCGTGATGGCGCTGACGCTGTACCCGAACCTAGAGAGCCCAGACAAGGTCTTCCCGACACTGGTCTTCGATCTCATCCCGGTCGGCGTACGTGGGCTGATCCTGGCCGCCGTGATCGCGGCGATCACCTCGACCGTCGACTCGATCCTGAACTCGGCCTCGACCATTGTGACGATGGACTTCGTCAAGACCTACCGGCCCGACACCTCGGATCGCAGCCTGGTCTTCATCGGGCGCATTTCTACCGTGGTGGCGTTGGTGGTGGCCATCGTCTGGGCACCGTTCATCGCCCAGTTCGACACGCTCTACAACTACCTGCAGTCGGTGTTGTCGTTCCTGGTGCCGCCGGTCGTCGCGGTGTTCTTGTTGGGCATCGCCTGGAAGAGGCTCAATGCCGATGCGGCCTTCTACACGCTCATCATCTTGCAACCGCTGGGCATAGTGGGGTTCTACCTTACGCAAGTGCGGCCCGAGGAGCCGACCGTCCAGTTCTTGTACGCTGCGGGCGCGCTGCTGGTGCTTGCTCTGGCGATGCTGGTGATCATCAGCGTGCTCGGGAAGACGCCAGACCTGGAAAAGACTGAAGAGCTGACCTGGCAAAACAAGTACTGGCGCGAGGAAACCGAGGAACTCAAAGGAACGCCACTGTGGGCCAACTACCGCGTGCTAACCGTGCTGATGCTGGCCATCACCGCCGGCCTCGTCATCTGGTTCGCCTAGCACTCCCCGCCTGGGCAAGGTTATGCCGTCGGATCGGGGGAGATCGCAGGCCCCGTTGCGGCATAACCTTGCCCAGGCGGAGGACGAGGGCTAGGAGAGGTTGACGATCTCGCCGTCGTCGTCGAGGTCGATCTTGTGGGCCGCCGGGTTGCGGGACAGCCCAGGCATGGTGCGCATCGTGCCGGCAATCGGGTAGACGAATCCTGCTCCCGCTGAGACGCGGACCTCGCGGATCGGCATACGCCAGCCGGTGGGCGCTCCCAGCAGCGACGCGTCGGAGCTCAGCGACAGATGCGTCTTGGCGATACAGACCGGCAGATTCCCAAACCCAGCCTCGGTGTATGCCGCAAGTTGCTTGGCAGCTTCCGGCGAGGGATCGATGCCATCGGCCCCGTAGACCCTGCGGGCCACCGTCTCGATCTTGTCGTGCAAGGACATCTCGAGGTCGTACAGCGGGGTGAAGGTGCTGGGCTCCTCGCAAGCGTCGCGCACCGCTTCGGCCAGCTCGATAGCACCGTCGCCGCCGTCGCCGAAGTGCGTGGCCACGGCCACTCGAGCACCGGCCGCTTCGGCAATGCGCCTAATCGCTTCGTGCTCGCTGGGGTGATCGGTCGGGAAGGAGTTGATGGCCACCACCGGCGAGACTCCGTGCAGGCGAATGTTCTCGATCTGCTTAATGAGGTTGGGCGCTCCAGCCTCGACGTCCTCCACGTTCTCGGCGAGCAGCTCGTCAGGAAGCGGCTTGCCAGCCACAATCTTGAACTTGCCGGAGTGGGCCTTTAACGCCCGGGTGGTCACCACGATGACCGCAGCGTCCGGGGCTTGGCCTGAGGCGCGACACTTGATGTTGAAGAAACGCTCGGCGCCCATGTCGGCACCGAAGCCGGCCTCGGTGATGACGTAGTCGCCGCTGCGCAACCCGACGAGGTCAGCGACCACGGACGAGTTGCCGGTCGCAATGTTGCCGAACGGCCCGGCGTGGATCAGCGCCGGGGTGCCTTCAAGGGTCTGTAACAGGTTGGGCTTGAGCGCCTCGCGCAAGATAACGGCCATCGAGCCCGCGCCCTGCAGTTGTTCGGCGGTGACGGGCTGGCCAGCGCGGTTGAAGCCGATGACGATGCGTCCCAGACGCTCGCGCATGTCCTCGACGCCGTTGGACAGCGACAATAGGGCCATAACCTCGGAGGCCGCGGTGATGTCGAAGCCAGTCTGGCGGGTGACCCCATCGGCGCGCGCGCCAAGGCCGACGACGATGGAACGCAGCGCCCGATCGTTGACGTCCAGCACGCGCGGCCAGGTGATGGCCCGCACGTCGATGTCGAGCTCGTTGCCGTGGTGCAGGTGGTTGTCCAGCAGCGCGGCGAGCAGGTTGTGGGCACTGGTGACGGCGTGAAAGTCCCCGGTCAGGTGCAGGTTCAGCGTCTCCATCGGGACCACTTGGCTCATCCCGCCACCGGCGGCACCGCCCTTGATGCCGAAGGTGGGACCCATCGAGGGCTGGCGCAGGGTCAGGATCGCCTGCTTGCCGATCTTGGCCATCCCTTGCGCGAGACCGACCGAGGTGGTGGTTTTGCCCTCGCCGAGGGGGGTCGGCGTGATCGCACTGACCACGACGTACTTCGCTTTGTGCCGATCAGACATGGCCTCGATTGCTTCGAGTCCGACCTTCATGACGTTCTTGCCGTACGGCTCTAGAAACTCCGCAGGGATTCCCATGTCGGAAGCGACGTCACCGATCGGGCGCAACGTTGCGGCCCGAGCGATCTCAAGGTCAGATGCCATGTTTAGTTCCTCTCAACCCCGATTCGTCGTGCAGAACGTGATCGCTGACGACTAGACCGCATACGACGCAGCCGCTTCACCAGCATGGGGTTGTATGCCAGGGCAGCCTGAGAGTCGAGAAGTTGGTTCAGTCGTTGATAGTACCGAGTCGAACTCATCGCGAACTCTTCACGAATGCTCGATTCTTTCGAGCCCTGATATTTCCACCACTTCGACTCAAAGTCGAGGATCTGGCGCTCGTCGGCAGCCAAGCCGTCGGCAGCCAAGCCGTCGGTGATCATGCCGTGATCAATGTCGGGGGCGGCGACCATACCAACGTTCCTCTCTGTGGACTGCACACAAACTCTGCCTAGAGTACGGCGGAATCACACCGCTGTCATTCATCGCCGATCGGGCCGCTGTCGCACTGCGGGACCCGCGGGCCGACATACAGTTGAGCAGTGACTTCGACGCCGACCCCGCTGCGCGAGTTGGTGCACCCCAGTTGGGCCAGCGCGTTGGCCCCGGTCGAGGAAACGGTGGGCCGGCTCGGCGAGTTCCTTCGCGAGGAAGTCAGCGAGGGCCGCGGCTACCTTCCGCCCGGCCCGCAGGTGCTTCGGGCCTTTGCGCAACCGCTGGAGGACGTGCGCGTGCTCATTGTCGGCCAAGATCCCTACCCCACCCCCGGGCACGGCGTCGGCCTGAGCTTTTCGGTGCACCCAGATGCGCGCCCGATCCCGCGCAGCTTGTCCAACATCTACCGCGAGCTGGTCGATGATCTTGCTTTGCCGATGCCTACCAGTGGCGACCTCTCACCGTGGGCCGATCAGGGCGTCATGCTGCTTAATCGAGTGCTCACGGTGCGCCCAAGTGCCCCCGCCAGCCACCGCGGCAAGGGTTGGGAAGAGGTCACCGCGCTCGCGATCAATACGCTGGTCAAGAGGGGCGGACCGCTTGTGGCCATCCTGTGGGGACGGGATGCACGGTCGTTGACGGCATCGTTGGGCGATGTGCCGACGGTGCAAAGCGCTCACCCTTCGCCGTTGTCGGCCCGCGGCGGATTCTTTGGCTCCAAACCGTTCAGCAGCGCAAACGAACTGCTCGCAACACAGGGTGGGGACCCGATCGATTGGACGTTGACGTGACCGAAGGCTTTGGCACAGGTGTCAACCTCATCAGCGCCCCCGTTGCTCCTGATCTAGCCGCAGGTATGCCGCTCAGCTCGGCTCAGGCTGCCGGCAGCATCCGCCCGCAAGGCAAGACGTGGCAGCGTTTCGTGGCCATCGGGGACAGCTTCACCGAGGGGATGAACGACGACGACCCGGACAACCCCGGTGCCTATATCGGTTGGGCCGACCGCCTCGCACCGCTGCTCGCTGCGCACACCGACGAATTCCACTACGCCAACTTGGCCGTGCGCGGTCGCCGCCTCAAAGCCATCGCAGGCGAGCAGACGGAGCAAGCCATTGCTATGCGCCCAGATCTGGTGAGTGTGGCCGGTGGTGGCAACGACATCCTGCGGCCCAAAGCCGACCTGGACGCGCTAGCTATCGAGCTAGAAGAGTCCGTGCAAGCAATTCGGGCGACCGGGGCCGATGTCCTCATCGCGACGCCGTCGGACCCCATCGATGCGCCCGTGATCGTGCACTACCGGGGGCGGATGGCGACCTACACCGCCCACATCTGGAAGATCGCCCAGCGCCAAGGCTGTTACGTGCTCAACCAGTGGTCCTTCGACTTTCTCCGCGACTATCGGATGTGGTCCGACGACCGGATCCATATGACGACCGAGGGCCACCGCCGGGTGGCTTTGGCGGCTTATGCGGCGCTAGGGCACGACCCTGCCGAGGCCGATTGGCACGTCCCGCCGCCTCAGCATCCCGCGTTCGGACGGTTCGCCTCGATCCAGCGCAACATGGCATGGGCTCGGGAGTACGGCGGCCCATGGATGCAGCGCCGCGTGCAAGGCAAATCGTCGGGCGACAACGTCGGGCCCAAGCGGCCCTACCTCACTCCACTGGAGCCCTTACCTGAAACCTAGCCCCCGCCTGTCGCACATGCGACTGTATGCTGCGATTCATGACGCATTTGCGAGTTGCCGAGGCGGCTGGGCTGCTCGGGATTTCGACTGACACCGTCCGGCGAGCCATCGAGTCGGGCTCGTTGAGCGCGACCAAGGACGCCGCGGGCAAAACCGTCGTCCCCGGCCAGGACGTGGCCGCGTTGGCCGCCAATCTGCATACGGCACCACCGGTCGGGGTCGTGGGGTCGACCTCCTCGCGCAACCAAATGCGAGGCATCGTGACCGGGGTGGTGATGGACACGGTGATGGCCCAGGTCGACATACAGGCCGGGCCATTTCGGCTGGTGTCGTTGCTGAGCGCCGAGGCAGTGCGTGAGATGAACTTGCAGGTGGGCGACGTGGCCGTGGCCTCGGTTAAGGCCACCCACGTGACCGTGGGCGTGCCACAGTGACGGTTGCGTCGGCGCCGAAACGTCTCGTCGTGGCTTGCGCTGTATTGACGCTCGCCGGATGCAGCAGTGCCCCCGACGACACCGTGACCATCCTGGCCGCCTCGTCCCTGGCCGACGTCATGCCTCAGATCGTGGCGTTGGCGGAGCAGGACAACCCCGACGAGACGTTGGAGGTCTCGTATGCCGCGTCGTCGCAGATCGTGCAACAACTCAACGCTGGTATCCAGGCCGACGTCGCCATTCTCGCCGGCGAGGAACCGCTTGAGTCTGTGGACTCGAGCGTCGATATCAGCGCCCCACAGATCATCGCCACCAACACCCTTGCTATCGCTGTGGCCCCAGGCAATCCGGGGAAGGTCACCTCGCATAACGACCTTGGCCGCGACAACCTGTCGCTGGTGGTGTGCGCCGAGCAGGTGCCGTGTGGATTGGCCGCCGCCGCCATGTTCACGAAGGCTGACGTCACCCCGAGGATCGCGTCCTTCGAGCCGGACGTGCGCGCAACGCTATCGAGGGTGGCCTCAGGCGAGGCTGACGCCGGCGTCGTCTACGTCACTGATCTGGTGGGACAAAGTGTCGACAGCGTCGAGGTTTCCCCGGAGTTTCAGTTCGTCAACTCCTACCCTGCCCTCAGTGTCGGCGACAGCGCCCGTGGGGATGCCTTCGTAGACTTCTTGGGCTCGGACGCGCCGCAAAAGGTGTTGCGAGACGCCGGTTTCGGCGCGCCATGAGTCTTAGTCCCGCATGACCGTGGGTCTGCCGTGATGTCGGTTGCCACGTGACTTCATTGATGACGCGGCGCTGGCCGATCCTGATCCCGGCGTGGATCGCCGTGGCCGTGCTGCTTGTGCCCTTGGCCGCGTTGCTCGCAAAGGTCGATTGGGCGCGTCTGCCCGCCAACGTCACCAGCCCCCTCGCGCTCGAGGCAGTGCGATTGTCCGCCATCACCACCTCCATCACCCTGGTCATTGTCATCTTCTTAGGCACGCCGTTGGCCTGGGTTCTGGCCCGGGGGACGCACCGACTCATGCCGTGGTTGCGAGCGTTGGTGACCGTTCCGTTGGTGCTGCCACCCGTCGTCGGCGGCGTGGCCTTGCTTGCCGCGTGGGGGCGGAACGGCGTGATCGGCGGGCCTCTTGATGCCCTCCTCGGCATCACCATTCCCTTCACCACGGTCGCGGTGATCTTTGCGGAAGTCTTCGTGGCCTTGCCGTTTTACGTCATCTCCGTCGAGGGGTCGATGCGCGGGCTCGATCCTCGGTATGACGGCATCTCCGCCACCCTCGGTGCCTCGCCGGTGCGTACGTTCACCACGGTGGTCATTCCGTTGGTCGCTCCAGGTATGGCGGCCGGGGCGGCGTTGGCGTGGGCGCGGGCGCTCGGCGAATTCGGGGCGACGATCACCTTTGCGGGCAACTTTAGTGGCCGCACCCAGACCGTGCCGTTGGCGGTCTTCACCGCGTTGGAGCAAGACCCGGACGCTGCCTTGGCGCTGTCGGTGCTGATGTTGGCGATCTGCGTCGTGGTGCTGGGCGCGTTGCGCAGTCGGTGGATTCCGTGAGCGCCCCGGCCGCACAACTCACGGTCGATATCACGGTGCGACGTGGTGATTTCGAGATGTTCGCTGCGCTCGACTTGAGCCCTGGGACGGTTACCGCCGTTCTTGGCCCTAACGGGTCGGGCAAATCCACGCTCCTGTTGGCCTTGGCCGGGCTCCTGCCGGTGTCGATAGGCAGCATCATCGGGGAGCGCACGTGGAACGACGCGACCACCGGCACGTTTCTGGTGCCGCAGGATCGCCAGGTGGGTTTGGTGCTGGCTGATCCGCTGCTCTTCCCGCACATGACCTTGCTCGACAACGTGGCCTACGGTCCTCGCTCACGCGGCATTGGCAAAGGCCCGGGACGCGAGCGCGCACTCGATGAGTTGAGACGCGTTAGGCTCGCCGATCTCAGCGACCGCAAACCCGACGCGACCTCGACGGGTCAGGCGCAGAGGGTGGCCTTGGCCCGGGCCCTCGCGACCAACCCGGCGCTGTTGTTGCTAGACGAACCGTTGTCGGCGCTCGATCCGCACACAAGATCAGCCACTCGGGCCGACCTGCACCACCGGCTCCGCGACTACGCAGGCGCGACCGTCATCGTCACGCATGACCCGCTCGATGCACTGACTTTGGCCGACCGCTTGGTCTTTATGGAAGACGGGGTCATCGTGCAGATCGACACCCCCGAAGCCGCTATCGCCCGCCCCCGAAGCGCGTACGTGGCCAGCATCGTCGGCCTCAACCTCTTGCCAGGCACCATCCGGGTAGACGGGCGGGTAGTGATCGACGTCGAGGGCGGCGTGGTCGTCACCGCCGAGTCACCCACCGATGTCATCGAAGGGGCGGCGGTCTGGGCGACCATCGACCCCGCAGCCGTCGCGCTGTATGCGACACCGCCAGGCGGATCAGTCCGCAACACGTGGCCGGTCACCGTCCGAGAAGTCATCATCGCGGGCCAGCGCGCTCGGATCGGACTTGACGGCCCTGTCCCCCTCATCGCGGAAGTCACCACCGGCGCGGTAGCCGACCTCGGCCTCGTTGCGGGCCAGCAGGTCTACGCCGCCGTCAAAGCCACTGAAGTCACCACATACCCCGCCTAATCTCTGAGCCCGCGTCCCGCTGATGACCGTTGCGCGCGCGCTCCCCCGCCTCGCGACGTGCATTGGCGCGCACAACGGTCATCGGGTGGGCCATCTGGGCGGGGCTGATACGTCGTTGCCGCGACGTCACTGGATACAGTGCTAGGCATGGTTGTGCAGCGCGTGCTTCCCAGCGAAGAAGCCGAGGAACTCCTAGCCCTGGTCCGTGAGATTGCGGGCGAGCAACTCCTGCCCGCCGCCAACGAGGCTGAGGCCCAGGGACGGTTCCCGAGCGAGATCTTTAAGCTGCTCGGGTCCACCGGGTTGCTGTCGTTGCCCTACTCGGAAGAGTCCGGCGGCGGTGATCAGCCGTACGAGGTCTACCTCCAAGTCCTCGAAGAACTGGCCTACGCATGGATGTCGGTGGCAGTGGGTGTGTCCGTCCATGCGCTGACCTGCTTCCCGATGGCGACCTTCGGCACCCGTGAGCAGCAAGAGAAATACTTGCCCGGCATGCTGTCCGGCGACCAACTCGGTGCCTACTGCCTCTCCGAGCAGCAGTCCGGCTCCGACGTTGCCTCGATGCGCACCCGCGCAACCGCAACGGACGGCGGGTATGCCGTCTCCGGCACGAAGTCGTGGATCAGCCACGCCGGGCACGCCGACTTCTACTCGAGTTTTGTGCGAACTAGCGACGACGGCGCCCGTGGTCTGTCTGCGTTCCTGGTCCCGGCCGACGCCAAGGGACTCACCTTTGGCACCCCGGAACGCAAGATGGGCCTAGCCTGCGACCCCGTGGCCGACGTTATCTTCGACAACGTCGTGGTCGAGTCCGACCGTCTCGTGGGCGGGCCCGGCCAAGGCATGACCATCGCTATGGCTGCCCTGGACTCTGGTCGGATGGGCATCGCCGCCACCGCCACGGGGCTGGCCCAACGTGCTCTCGACGAAGCGACGGCATACGCGATGGAGCGCGAACAGTTCGGCAAGCCGATCATCGAAAACCAAGGCCTCGCCTTCCTGATAGCCGACATGGCCGCCGCGGTGGGAGCCTCGCGAGCGGCATACCTGCAGGCAGCACGGTTGCGCGACGCCGGAAAGCCGCACGGCCTGGAGGCCTCGATCGCCAAACTGGTCGCCACCGACGCGGCGATGAAAGTCACTACCGACGCCGTGCAGGTGCTCGGCGGGGCGGGTTACACCCAGGACTTCCCACTAGAGCGCTTCATGCGTGAAGCCAAAGTGACCCAGATTTTTGAAGGCACCAACCAGATCCAACGACTGGTGATTTCACGCCAGTTGCAGAAGAAGTAGCCCCAGAGCGAAAGAAGTCAGCGTGCAGATCACCTCAGATGTCGTCGCCCTCGTCACCGGCGGGGCCAGCGGCCTCGGCCTTGCCACCGCGCAACGCATCCTCGACGACGGCGGATCGGTCGTCCTGGTAGACCTGCCCGGCGGGCGCGGTGAAGAAGTCGCCGCCGAGTTGGGCGAGCGAGCTCGCTTCTCCCCCGCCGACGTCCGCAACGAAGACCAGGTCCGCGCCGCCATCGCGGTGGCCCAGGAGCTGGGCACTTTGCGGATCGTGGTGAATTGCGCTGGCGTTGCCACCCCCGGGCGCATTCTGTCTAAGCGCGGCACCCACGAGCTCGATGCCTTCGCCACCGTCGTCGAGATCAACCTGATCGGCACCTTCAACGTCATGCGCCTGACCTCCGAGACGATGGTCAATAACGAGCCCCTCGACGGCGATCGCGGAGTCATCCTGATGACCGCATCGGTCGCGGCCTACGACGGGCAGATCGGGCAGGCGGCCTACGCAGCGTCCAAGGGCGGCATCGTTGCGCTCAACATCACCGCAGCGCGCGACCTCGCCGACAAGGCCATCCGCGTGATGACCATCGCACCCGGCGTCATGGAGACTCCGATGATGGACGGCCTGCCCGGCGAGGTGAAAGCAAGCCTGGAAGCGCTCGTCCCGCACCCCTCACGACTGGGCAAACCGAGTGAGTATGCCGCGCTGGCGTCGCACATCGTGTCGAACCCGCTGCTCAACGGTGAAGTCATCCGTCTCGACGGCGCGTTGCGGATGCCGCCGCGCTAGACGCTCTAGCGCGCAGGTAGACGCGCCACCGTCAGGCCGACGTTGGATGTGGTTGCGCCCATTGCCACTAGTGCGGCCGGGATGTCGTCGAGGCCGATGACGTCACCGACGAGTGCACTGGGGTCGAGGCGTTCGGCCGCGATTATGGCCATCATCGCTGGGTAATCGCGGGCAGCCATGCCGTGGGAGCCGTAGATCTCGAGCTCGTAGGCGACCACGCGGTCCATTGGCAGCGGCGGAGTCGAGGCATGTCCCAGCAACAGTCCCACCTGTACGTGTCTGCCTCGCCGGCGCAGGCTGCATACCGACGAAACCGCCGTCGAGGGCATGCCCAAAGCATCGATCGAGACGTGCGCGCCGCCCAACTTTTGGATGCGCCCTGCCGCATCAGGACCGCCTTCGAGGGCGACCTCCGCGCCCAAAGCGGTGGCACGCGCGAGGGCGGCAGGGTTGAGGTCAACGGCAATCACCCGCGCACCGAGAGCTACGCCGATCATCACCGCAGACAAGCCCACGCCACCACACCCGTGAACCGCGAGCCACTGACCTGGCTGCACCCGGCCGTGCACCGTCAGCGCGCGGTATGCCGTCGCGAACCGGCACCCCAGCGAGGCTGCGGTGACGTCGTCGATGGAGTCGGGCACGGCCACCAGATTGACGTCGGCGGCATGCAGCGCGACCTGCTCCGCGAACGACCCCGGGCCGGTGAACCCTGGCTGAGTCTGCGAAGGACAGACCTGAGCCTCGCCCGCCCCGCACACGTCACAGCGTCCGCACCCGCAGACGAACGGCGTGGTCGCTCGATCGCCGACCTTCCAGCGTTGCACCAAAGAGCCGACGGTCACGACGGTGCCGATCAATTCGTGGCCGCCGATGTGCGGCAGCTCGACCGGGTCGTGACCCTTCCACGCGTGCCAGTCCGAACGGCATACCCCCGTGGCCCGCACGTCTACCACGACCCCGTCGTCGGGACACTCAGGCGGTGACACCTCTACGACCTTGGGCAGGGCTCCGTAAGCCTGAAACTGGACGGCCTTCACGGAGCCGCGAGCAACCCCAGCGCGAAATCGGTATGGGTGACCAACCCCTGTAGGTATCCCCCCGCGAGCGCTGCCCGGGCCGCTGGCACCTTGCCGACCCCGTAGGCCAAGGCAATCACCGTCGGGACCTCCTTCAACTGCTCCGCCGAAATGGCGACGATGCGCTCGGTCAGCGAGCTCTGCACCGCGCCACCGTCGGCATCGATCAGCACTCCCGAGAGGTCAGCTCGGACACCGTCGCGCAGGGCCATTGCCCGCTCATCCGGGCTCATCGCGTCGTACAGAGTCGAGTGCGGCGGATCCCAGCCTCCGACGCCGACGATCGCTTTGGTCACGGTGGGGTAGTACGACGTGGCGCTGGCGACCTGCTCTTGGCGGTAGAGACCCTGAGCCGTTTCGACATCGCTGACCAGCAGCGGCGCATAGAACACTGAGGACTCAGCGCCTGATTTGATGGCCACGTTACGCACCACCTCGGGGGCACTGGAGTTGACGTCGCTGCGGGTCAAGGCACCGGTGAACTGGACGATCCTGCGGGCTTTGAGACCGTCGATGTGCGTGGCCATGTCGAGGACAGCGCGGGCCCAACTGAGCCCGATGACGTCGTCCACGGTGCTGATCTCGCACAGCAGGTCAGCGGCGGCTGCCCCGATCTGGTCCCGGGTCTGTTCCTGGCTGCCGCCGCCGGTGCGCACCACCACGGCATGATCGAGCCCGAACCGTGCTCGCAGCTGCCCGCTGAGCTCAAGATCGATCGCTCCGGGCTCGGTCACCGTGATAGTCACGATGCCCGACGTGCGGGCCACATCCAGCAGTCGGGCAACCTCGAACCGGGTGATGTGCAGCGTCGTCGCGATCTGCACCTTCGACTGCCGCGCAAAGAAGAAGAGCCTGGCAACGCGGGCGGCAAGCACCATCTCTGTCGTGCTTTTGAACATCGAGGAAGCCTCCATAATCGAATTCTCACTCGGCTCGCCGGAACAGCCTTTCGGCATACAATAACATTTGAGCAAAGACGTAGCCTGAGTGCTCATTTGATACGGAAGAGGTTTGATCGTGGCCACGATGAAAGTCAGCGTGCTCAACGGCGTCGGAGACGTCAGCGTGCAAGAACGCGACATCCCGAAGGTAGGGGCAGATGAGGTGCTCGTCAAGATAGGGGCCGTTGGAGTCTGCGGCTCAGATGTGCACTACTACGAGCACGGCAGGATTGGTCCGTATGTCGTGGACTCGCCGCTCGTTCTCGGTCACGAGGCCGGTGGCATCATCACCGCCGTCGGCGACGAGGTCACCACGTTGACCATCGGCCAGCGCGTTTCGCTGGAGCCCGGCATACCGTGCCGCTCGTGCACGCAATGCCTCGCCGGTCGCTACAACCTCTGCCCCGACGTGGCCTTCTTCGCCACTCCTCCCTACGACGGCGCGTTCGCGCAATTCGTCGCGGTCCCGGCAGCCTTCGCCTACCCCATCCCCGACTCCATGAGCGACGACGCCGCCGGGCTCATCGAGCCGCTGTCGGTCGGCGTCTGGGCGTGCCAACGAGCCCAGGTCGGGCCGGGCAGCACCGTCTTGATTACTGGCGCCGGGCCCATTGGCCTGATTGCCGCGCAGGCCGCCCGCGCGTTCGGCGCCACCTCGGTGACCGTGTCCGACGTCAACCCGCACCGATTGGCGCTCGCCGAGAGCCTGGGGCTGCGCGCGATCAATGTCGCCGAGACCTCCTTGGCCGATGCCGACATCGAGCCCGACGTGCTGTTGGAGTGCTCGGGCAATGCGCACGCCACCTGGGATGCCATCTCGATCACGGCTCGGGCCGGGCGGGTGGTCCTGGTCGGGATGGGCGGCGACACGGTCGAGTTGCCGCTGTCCTACGTTCAGGACCGTGAGCTGGTGATCACCGGGGCCTTTCGGTATGCCAACACCTGGCCGACCGCGATTGAGCTCGTGGCCTCAGGCAAAGTCGATCTCGACGCGATGGTCACGGGGCATTTTGGTCTGGACGAGGTTGAGACGGCGCTAAAGGCCGGACGCGAAGACCCCACGGCGGTGAAAGTCATGGTCTGCCCCGGCAAGTAACGGCCCTGGGCTCGCTCTGCAAAACTGTGCGCGTGGACACCCCCCGGATGTATGCCGACCTGGCCCGTTGGTGGCCGCTGCTCTCCCCTCCCGAAGAATACGTCGAGGAGGCAGCCACCATCGCCGGGCTCTTGGGCACTGGGGCCAACGAGGTCCGCACGGTCCTGGAGCTGGGCAGCGGCGGCGGCCATAACGCCGTCCATCTCAAGGCTCAGTTCGAGATGACGCTGGTCGATATCTCGCCGCAGATGCTGCAGGTATCGACCGCCCTTAATCCCGAGTGCGAGCATCTCGAAGGCGACATGCGCGACCTGGAGCTGGGCCGCACCTTCGACGCCGTGCTGATCCACGACGCCATCGATTACATGCTGACGCTCGGCGACCTTCGCGCTGTCTTCGCGACTGCCGCCAGCCACCTCGGGGTCGGCGGCCTCCTGGTGGTGATACCCGACCACATGACCGAGACCTTCGAACCGATCACGGGGCACGGCGGCACCGACGCCCCTGACGGTAGCGGCATCAGATATCTGCAATGGACGCACGACCCCGACCCCAACGATCACCACGTGGTCACTGACTACGTCTACGCCATTCGTGAGGTCAACGGGGAGTTGACCCGCGAAAACGAGCGCCACCACTTCGGGCTTTTTGCGCAGGACCAGTGGACCGGAGCCATGTCAGCCTCCGGTTTTGACGTGACGGTGTTGCTGGAGCAGACGGAAGAGGATCGCCCGCCGCGGCGCATCCTGCTCGGCGTGGCCCGCTAGAGATTGCGCTAAGAGTTCCCGGTAGGTGCGCCGGTCGTTACGTCCTAACGCGGGCGCTCGACGCGGCCTTCGTCCCAGACCGGCCCGTCGGTTTCCCGGACGCGACCGTCAGCGCCGAACACCAAGAATCGGTCGAAGCCTTTGGCGAACCACCGGTCGTGCGTGACAGCCAGCACGGTGCCCACAAAAGCCTCCAACCCTTCTTCGAGCGCCTGGGCCGAGTGCAGGTCAAGGTTGTCGGTGGGCTCATCTAACAACAACAGAGTCGCCCCAGACAGTTCCAGCAGCAGGATCTGCATCCGGGCTTGTTGGCCTCCCGAGAGCGTGTCGTAGCTCTGCTCACCGGACTTAGCCAACTCGTATCGGTCGAGTGCCCGCGCGGCCTGTTCTTGCGGCATACCCCGGCGATGCGCGTCTCCCCGGTGCAAAATCTCCAAGAGCGTTCGACCGCGCAACGTCGAATGGTCGTGGGTCTGCGCGAACCATCCGGGTCGCACCCGTGAGCCCAGGCGAGCGCGCCCGGTGTGAGTGACCGGCTCGGGCAACATCTCCCCGACCGGTTGGTGCTCGATGTCGGGGTCGGAGCCGCCTAGCGCCAACAGCCGCAGGAAGTGGGACTTGCCCGAACCGTTACTGCCGAGGACGGCAACCCGCTCGCCGTGCCAGACCTCCAGGTCGAAGGGCTCCATGAGTCCGGTGAGGCCGACCCCCTGGGCGATGACCGCACGCTTGGCGGTGCGCCCGCCCTCGAGCCGCATCTTCACCTTTTGCTCGGTGGCGACGACCTCAGGCGGCCCGGCTTCTTCGAACTTGCGCAGTTTGGTCTGCGCGCTCTGATACCGCGAGGCCATGTCGGAGAAGTACTTGGCCTTCTCCTTATACATCAGCACCTGAGCACGCAACTCCTTCAACTCTTCGTCCCAGCGCTTGCGGTCTTGCACCAACGCGGCGTTCCGCGCCTCGCGGGCCTCATGCCACCCGGCGAACGAACCGGGGTGCACCCATAGCGTGCTGCCTTTTGACGACGGCTCCAGCGTCGCCACCCGGGTCGCCGCCCTGGCGAGCAGTTCTCGGTCGTGACTGATCAGCAGCACAGTCTTGGGCGACTCGGCCAGTTGAGCCTCCAGCCACCGCTTGCCCGGCACATCGAGGTAGTTGTCGGGCTCATCCAGCAGCAACACCTCGTCGGGCCCACGCAGCAACGCCTCCAGCGCCAACCGCTTCTGCTCCCCGCCCGACAGCGTGTCCGTGGTGCGCCACTGCGTCTTTTTAAACGGTATGCCGAGGGCCGCGATCGTGCACACGTCCCAAAGCACTTCGTAGTCGTAACCGCCAGCGTCAGCCCAGTCGACGAGCGACTGGGCGTAGGCCATCTGGGCGGGCTCGTCGTCCACTTCCATCAGCAGCAACTCGGCGCGCGTCAGTTCGTCAGCAGCCTTACGGACCGCAAGCGGCGCGACCGCCACGAGCAGATCGCGGACCGTCGGCTTGTCCGCCACCTTGCCCGCCGCCTCGACGACGCGCTCGCGCCCCATGGTCCCGATGAACTGGCGCATCACGCCACAGCCACCGGTGATCGACACCGACCCGCGATGACCGTCAATGTCACCCGAGAGTAGCCGCAGCAGCGTGGTCTTGCCGGTGCCGTTGGGCCCGATCAGTGCGACCTTGGCGCCTTCACCTACCCGCAGCGAGACATCGCTGAGCAGCGGTCGGCCATCGGCCAACACATAGCTGACTCCGTTTATCTCTAAATGCCCCATACCCGCACCAGTCTGACGCAGTTTTCACCGGGCGACGTTGCCGCGGGCAAGGGAGGATTGAGGCGATGGCTACATATCCCTTAATTGGTGAAAGGTTCCCGTGCTTCACGACAACATGTCCGACCTACTGAGTGTGTTGGTGACTGCGTCGCTGGCCTACCTCTGGATGGTGCTGCTGCTACGGGTCAGCGGCAAACGCACGCTGGCTCAGCTGAACGCATTCGACTTCATCGTGACGGTCGCCCTTGGGTCGATCTTGGCCAGCGTCGCGCTCAGCGAATCGGTGGCGTGGACCGAAGGGGCGTTGGCACTGGCAGTGTTTGCTGCCCTGCAGTTTGTCGTTGCCTGGCTATCGACTCGCTCGAAGCGAATGCGATCGGCACTGACCTCGAAGCCCACCGTGTTACTCGAGGACGGGACCATGATTCACGCAGCGCTCCTACGCGAGCGCATCGACGAAGACAGCGTCCGCGCGGCCATTCGAAGCAGCGGAATCGGCGGTCTTGAATCGGTCGCCGCGGTGGTGCTGGAGACCGATGGCACCCTCAGCGTCATCTCTCGCAACCAGCGGGGCAGCGGAAACGCGCTCATAACCAACTAAGCCACCCCCACGGCATACAGCGCGCAGGGGTGGCTTGATGGTTGTGCTTAGTTGGTGAATTTGGAGGGCTTGACCTTGTCGAGTAGGCCCTTGCTCTGCTCACTGGGGCGCTGCTGCTCGCCCTGTTGCGCACCCATGAAGATGAGCACGCCAGTGATTGCCGGGATGGCCCACTGGCAGTACTTCAGCTGCTTCTGTGCCGAGGCCAACTCTGGGTCCGTGCTCTGGGCTGGCTCGGTGGTGCCTTCGGTCACGTCGTCTTGGTGTTCGTAGACCTTCTTGCCCAAGGCGCCGCTGTATGCCGTGAGGCCGACTGCCGCGACGGTGAGCCCAAGCTTGACGGCCGTGTTGCTCTTGGCCTCGTCCTGACGCTCCAGACGGTCCTTGTTGCCGACGATCAGACCTGCGCCACCCAGGGCGTGAACGGCAATGGCGGCAGTCTGGACGGGCGCCCAGCGCGCCCACCCAACCGAGGACAAGCGGAGGGTCTCCTTCGAGGACTTTGCTTCGGACGTTGCACCGTTGAGACCGACGGCTCCCATGAGCGAGCCACCGAACCAGGCCGCGAGGCCTACATCGTGAGCGGTCCGTACGAGCGTATTGCGCTTTGACACGTGATCTCCTGCTGTAGGTAGGGGATGCCAGCGATGAAAGTCGACTGACGGTGAGCATGCGCCCTTGCGCGCTCACCCTAAGGATACGTTGTATACGATTTCGCGGCGTGGGCGCATCCCCAGGTGGGCACCGAACGGCAGCTCATGTTTGGTCTGCATGCCCTTCCTGCAGCCCAGGGCACTTACGCTTGCCTCTATGACGACGTTCAGGGCGAAGGGGATCACCACGTGAACGTTGGGCTCGAGATTGCCATCGTCGTGGTGCTTGTCCTCGCCAATGGGGTGTTCGCGATGGCGGAGATGGCATTGGTCTCCGCACGTGAGGTGCGCTTGCAGTGGGTGGCCGAGGGTGGCGACCCGGGGGCAGCCGCAGCGCTCAAGCTGATGAACGAGCCGAGCCGCTTCCTCTCGACCGTGCAGGTGGGCATTTCACTCATCGCCATCGTGCTCGGGGCTTTCGGCGGTGCGCGTCTGTCGGGCTATCTCGTCGGTCCTTTGGCGCGCATCGGACCCCTTGAGCCGTATGCCGAACCTCTCGCCTTCGTGATCGTCGTGGTGATCATTACGTATGTGTCGCTGGTCTTAGGTGAGCTGGTGCCTAAGCGATTGGCCCTGGCAAACCCCGAACGAATCGCTGGGCTCTTGAGTCGCCCGATGCGTCTGTTGTCGAAGGTTTCGGCGCCGGTCGTGTGGCTGCTGACGTTCTCCACCAACTCAGTCGCCCGCCTCTTTGGGGTGACCTCTGACTCGAATGACAGCGACGTCACCGAGGAGGAAATTCGTCACTTGCTGGCGCAGGCCGCTACGTCTGGGGCGGTCGAGCCTGCCGAACGTGAGCTAGTCGAGAAAGTCTTCAAGGTGGGCGACCTGCGCATCGATTCCCTGATGACGCCGAGGCCGCAGATCGCGTGGATGGACACCAACGAACCGTCCGCCGACACGTGGACCCAGATGTCGGAGTCCGGACACTCAGAGTTCCCGCTGTGCGACGGCACGCTTGATGAGGTGCTCGGTTTGGTGTCGATCAAGCGTTTGTGGCTACAGGCCATGAAGGGCGGCGAGCCCGACCCCCGAGCCGCAATGCGACCCGCACCGACCGTGCCTGAAAACATGCCCGCTCTCGGCGTGCTCGAGGTCTTCCGCCGCTCCGGCAGCCACGTGGTGCTGGTCGTCGATGAGTATGGCGACACGCAAGGTCTCGTCACCCCGGTGGACGTGCTCGAAGCGATCGCTGGCGACATACCTTCCGTTGACGAGCCGCCGGACCTTCGTCCGACCCAAGACGACGATGGGTCGTGGCTGATTGACGGCGGACTCTCAGCTCGCTCGATGTTCGAGACTCTCGAGCTTGGTGACCTGCCCGAGCAGGACCGCGGCGGATATCAAACCGTTGCTGGTTTTGTGATTACCAGGTTGCAGCGCCTACCCGAGCCCGGCGAAGAGTTCGCGTACGAGGGCCTCACTATGACGATCCTCGAGGTCACCGGCAACCGCGTTTCTCGCGTTCGAGTCAGCCGCCACCTCGGTGATTCTGTCGCTGCCCCCGCCCTTGACGGGTCCGATACCTAGGCAACCGATCAAGGGTTCCAGCCGGTTTAAGAGGTGAAGGTGGGTAACCGATCCATCGCTAGCACCTAGACGCTAGGAGGACAGGTGAGCAAAGAGCCCGAGGGGTTCCGCGAATTCGTGGTCGCTCGCTCGCCGGCCTTGTTGCGCACAGCCTGGATGCTGACCGGGGACGCCGCGTTGACCGAAGACCTACTTCAGACAGTCTTGGCCAAAACGTGGCCGCATTGGAATCGGATCAGCACCAGCCAGCCCGAAGCGTACGACCAGACCGTCATGGTCCGAACTAACGCACGTTGGCGGCGAAAACTGTGGCACAACGAAACGCCATCCGAAAGAATCACCGATCCCTTGGAACGCGGTGAACTGAAGCCTCCAAACACTGAGGACCAAACGGCCGACCGCGTGCTGCTCGCGGAAGCGCTGGCCCAACTGCCGGTTCGACAACGACAGGGGGTCGCCCTGGGCTATTTCGATGACATGTCGGTTGCCTCGGTCGCTCACATCTGAGTCTTCTTCGTTCAGCCAAGCGAGTGCCCGGCAGGGTGTAGGGCCGGAGGCCACCCCCTAAATACGTGAGCCGGTGCCGCACACACACGCAGCTCGGGTTGCGTCCCGGCACCTCGAAGAGGCCTCGGTGAAATCGGCTGAGCTGCGGCAAGGCCGTTCCGGATCGGGGTTCTTGCAGGCCGTGTCGAGTGATAAGCAGATCTGGCGTTAACTTGCCCGCGAACTTGGTGGACACCGCAACCGGATCGCGTCAGGGTCCTAACTGGAGGGCTTACGGCTGCAGGCACTCCGGGAAGGAGTCCTATAGTCCGCCGGGGCGTGAGGTTCGCCCCGCTGGGTCGTAGATCTTGACGTAATGCACCGTGTCGAACTACTTGAGGGTGGGCACGAGGAGGTTGGCGATCGTGAGGTCGAACCTCGGCTGTCGCATCCGCCCAGGAGCCTAACCCTGGCCACACCAGAGGAACTAATGGTGAGGCGGTCGAAGTCGGTGGCGCCTGAGCGCACGGTACGCAGACCCGCAGCGCGCTCGGTGGCCGTAGTGCCGGCCAAGAGATGGTGCAGCACGCCAGCCGCCGGGGTGAACGCCGGCACTACACGGCTGACTCGACGCGTGTCTGGCTGCTTCCCAGCGACAAATCGGGGCTCCCTCTGGAAGTACACCCGTCGAGTCGCCCGCTTGAGATCCTTGCCAATGTCGAGCACGAACCGGCTGGGGTTGGTGAGGGTGAACACCTCTCCAGTTCTGTCACCGTGCGACGCCTATCGTTGCTTGCATAGTGCTAGCATGAATGTCATGACTACCCTCTACATCCGCGATGTCTCCGACGAGGTCGCCGACACCCTCAAGGATCGCGCCGCGGCCGAGGGTAAATCGCTCTCGGCCTACGTTGCGGGCGAACTGAGCAAGATGGCCGCTCGACCAACGAACGTCGAGATCGTCGCCAAACTCAGGAGTCGCGACCGATCAAGTGGTCCGACCACGGACGAAATCGTCACTGAGGTGCAGGTCGGACGCCGGTGATTGTCATTGACGCTTCGACAATGGTCGAGGCGCTCATCGGGCGCAACCCCGACAGCGAGTTGCTAGATGTCCTGGCCGGAGACGTAGCCGCCCCGCACTTGCTTGACGTCGAAGTGCTATCGGCTCTGCGCGGACTCCTCCTTGGCGGCAAACTTGAGCCAGAAGCGGCTGAAGAGGCTCGCGTCACCTACTTCACCCTGTACCTCTTCCGCCACGACATCCCCCCGTTGGCGGATCGAATCTGGTCCTTGCGTCACCAGTACACCAGTTACGACGCCTCCTACCTCGCGCTGGCTGAAGCGCTCGACGCACCGCTCTACACACTCAATGACAAACTCGCCGGCCCCATCCACCAAGCACAGGTGCGGGCCCTCCCGCGGAAGCACTGATGCGCCCGGAGACGGTATGCCTGCGTCCTTCCGCCGCGACACGTTCGCCCAGAATGTCTGTGTGCCTGAAATCCTGAGGGGGGCGAGGCACCCCAGCAGGCACACGACGCCCAGGGAAGTGGTTGGCCACCGTGGCGACGGGAGTTGCTCGGCCTACCCCACGCTCCTAGATGCCCTCGCCCCGTCATGAGGGGCCGCGTCGGCGCCCGCAGCCCTGGCGGGCACCGGGCGTCATAGCGAGCGTTCACACCGCGCGCTGGAACATCGGTCCAAGGTTAGGGCCGGTTTTCGGGTTATCGGGCAACGGCGACTCACAGCCCGCCGCGCCCGCGGCGCTACCGAGGGTCTGCTCGGGACTTCGTCGGCGAA
>JAABUN010000534.1_pt1 | contig 97407 bp, 82 predicted proteins | sample 5559311 | NCBI WGS metagenome assembly JAABUN01 (sample SAMN10711877, study PRJNA513370) | rock metagenome | isolation source: Antarctica rocks | place: Antarctica: Victoria Land, Siegfried Peak sud | reverse complement strand
TGATGCAAGTTCTAAGTCTTAGCTTATTTGAAAAATGCAGCTTAAAAGAGCTGTTTCAAAAGCAAGAAGCTAAAGAAGTTAGCAATCAGCAGTCGTTATTCTAAAAGTTAACGGGACAGTAGTGATGAATCATCGTTGCGACGCACTACTTTCATCGGCAAATCTTCAGGCAACTTTTCTAAAATTATAAATTATTAAATCCCCTTTCCGGGGTTTGAGGGTATTATGAAATTTGACATCATATTCGAAAACGAAAATTTTATCGCTATAAACAAACCTGCAGGATTATTATCCATACCTGACAGATTTGTAAAAGATTTTTCTCTAAAAACTCTTTTACAGGAGCAACTGGGAAAAATTTATACTGTTCACCGCCTTGACAAAGACACCAGTGGCATCATCATTTTTGCCAAAGATGAAGTAACCCACAAAGACCTGTCGCAAAAATTTGAAGGACGTGATATTGAAAAATTTTACCTCGGCATGGTAAATGGAACAATGATGAACAGAGAAGGAACCATTGACGTACCTATTATGGAGCATCCCGGTAAATCAACTTTAATGATGGCTCACAAAAAGGGGAGACCTTCAGTTACAGATTACAAAGTACTTGAAGAGTTAGGGTTATACTCCTGGGTACAGTTTCAAATCCATACCGGAAGAACTCATCAAATTCGTGTACATGCTAAATACATCGGCAATTCAATTGTTTGTGATGAACTATACGGAGACGGCCATCCAGTATTGTTATCAACTATAAAAAGAAAATTTAAACTGAGTAAAAACGAACTTGAGGAACGCCCTATTCTCAACCGTCTTGCACTTCACTCCTGGCAGCTAAAGTTTACCGATGCAGAAGGTAACAGGCACGAACTGGAAGCGCCTTTGTCAAAAGATTTGAAAGCTTTGCTACAGCAATTGAGAAAGAACATCAGAACCACGATTTAGCGGGATTAAAGCGATTATGAGGAGAATAAAACCAAGAAATTTTTTGCAGAGAAAAACTTTAATTCTAATTCATTAAGCCATAGTTCTATTGAATCAAAAAGGATTTTGAAAAAAGAAAAACAAACTTTCCTCAAAATCCTTTTAATCTTATAAATCCAGGTTCAGACAATTATTTATTCGGCTGGGGCGTATACCTTAAATAAGGCTTAATAACCTTTACACCTTTTGGAAATTTCTTTATAGCATCTTCGGTACTCACTGCCGGTACTACAATTACGTCCTGGCCTTCTTCCCAGTTTGCAGGCGTAGCTACGCTATAATTTGCTGTAAGCTGAAGACTATCAATTACACGCAAAATTTCAAGAAAATTACGACCTGTACTTGCCGGGTAAGTAATGTAAAGTTTTAGTTTCTTATCAGGGCCGATAATGTATAAAGAACGAACAGTAGCTGTTGCAGATGCATTGGGATGTATCATATCATACAACTCGGCAACTTTTTTATCTTCATCAGCAATAATCGGAAAATCAACGTTTACATTTTGTGTTTCATTAATATCATTTATCCATCCGTGATGTTTATCAAGCGGATCAACACTAAGTGCAAGCACCTTTACATTTCTCTTTGCAAATTCTTCCTGCAAAGCAGCAGTTCTGCCTAACTCGGTAGTGCAGACAGGAGTATAATCAGCAGGGTGAGAAAATAAAACACCCCAGCTATCGCCAAGATATTCATAAAAGTTAATAGTACCAATGGTTGTATTTGCTGTAAAATTTGGAACTTCATCTCCTAAGTGTAAGCTCATAACAATTAATTTTATTTTTAAAAAGGTTCACGAAGGTAATAAATATCCAACTAAATTCGTAGAGTAATCTTTTTGCAATTTTTTATTTTAACAACATACTCCATAGTTAGTTGTGACGTATCTGTACAAAACCATGATCAGAAAGAATTTTACATACTTTTTTACCTGAAAGTATCTTTAACTTACCCAACTGCTATTTGCATATTTGTTATGAAGACATCATGTTTTAACCCTGATTCTATTTCATTTTTTGAAGGATGCTCAAAAAATAATTCAATCGCTTCCTGAAGGTTAATTTTAGCTTCTTCCACAGTATTTCCCTGGCTTACGACATCTAATTCCGGACATAATGCCGCATATCCATCATTTTCTTTTTCTATAATTGCTGTAAAATTTTGAATTCTTTTCATTATTGTACTTTTTCATATTAAACTAACAGAAAATCCATAGTCCCTTAAATCCTATAAATCCAGGTTCAGACATTCCATATCCCCCAAATCCCAAACATCCCACAAATCCCAGTTCAGACAGTCCTCGCCTTTTTCAAAGCATATTTACCAAATTTATTTTTTACATCATCTATCGCTTTATACAAATCATTCTTTTTACCTGCATCGTCAAACAAACTTGCCTGTACTGCATGATTTGTAAGTTCACTTAACCGCACACCTAACAGCCGGACAGGTGTACCGCGTTTATACAATTTTGTGAAAAGGTCTTTAGCGATGACAATAAGTTCATCATCCCGGAATGTATAATCAATTGCCAATTGCTTACTATAAGTACTAAAGTCACCATAACGGATTTTAACGGCGAGGCATCCTGCAAGTTTTCGGTCCTGCCTTAGTTCGTACGCAACTTTCTCCGTCATGCGTACAAGTTCGGAAAGCAGGAAAGCAAGGTCTGCCTTATTCTCTTCAAATGTATTTTCTGCAGATATTGATTTTGCCTCATGATAAGGCGACACTACACTTGTGTGAATTCCCTGGGATTTATTCCAAAGTTCTGCGCCATATTTACCTAACGCTCGTTCCAGTTCTTTAATATCGTATTCGCTAATATCTTTAATAGTTTTTATGCCCAAAGACAAAAGTACCTCGTAGGTATGCTTACCAACTCCGGGAATCTTATTCACTTTCAACGGCGCTAAAAACTCCCTTTCTAAACCCGGCGCTACCTGTATATATCCATTAGGTTTAGCCTCATCCGTAGCAATTTTTGCAACCATCTTATTACTTGCCAATGCGAATGAAATAGGTAACCCGGTTTTATCTATAATTTCCTGCCTAAGCTCTATTGTCCATTTGTAGGGGTCAAAATATTTATCCATTCCTGTAAGGTCGAGATAAAATTCATCTATAGATGCTTTCTCAAATAGCGGGGCTTTGGCAGCTATTATCTCAGTTACCATTCTTGAATACTTGCCGTAATCGCTGTAACTTCCCTTTACAACAATGGCATGCGGACAAAGCTTCATAGCCTTCTTCATAGCCATCGCACTATGAATACCAAATTTGCGTGCTTCATAACTGCAAGCTGTAACAACTCCTCTTTCACTGCCTCCCACCATTACAGCTTTACCTTTTAGTGAAGGATCTTTCAATACTTCTACAGATACAAAAAAGCTGTCAAGGTCAAAATGAGCAATATATCGTTGCGGGGTTTGCATTTATTCTACTAAGGTAAAAAAAGAGCATGTAAAAGTTTGTTTCTAAAAGTATTTAATGCAAATTAAACTTGATGTTTTCTCTAAAAATTGCTTTTTTTAAGTTATTATAAGATAATTGTTATTTTACAGAAACTTAAATGCCTGCTATGGAAAGAAGTTTTGCTACTCATTCAAGAATTGTGAATGATTTATTTGCACAATATTCCAACACGTTTGTCGCCTTCTGTGAACTTATTAATAATGCATTGCAAGAAGGCGCAAAAAATATTTATATAGAAATTGAACAAGCAAAGGACGAAGAATTGACACCCTTATTAGTGAGAAAAATTGTAATAAAGGATGATGGTAACGGTGTACCCGAATCCGAATTTGCAGATAGAATATTATACATAGGAACAGACGCTAAACCCGGTGGAAAGGGTATAGGACGTTTTGCAGCAATACAAATTGGCAGTACAGTTGAAATTGAAACCGTTGCTTATGACTCCAGTATAAATAAATACACGAAGGTCATTTTGCCCATTACGGAGGAATTTTTTAAGAAAAATAAAGATGTTTCAAAAATTACCATAAATACTGTAGATGAGGTTTTAGAAGGAAAGGGTAATCCTTATTATCAGGTTACTATTAAAAATTTGTATAGCTCTATAATAACTGAAAGAGAAAAGAAAAAGAAGCTTGATGAAAACTTACTACTGCAAAATATCATGAATGCAATTTTCGTGAGGTATCCTATCAAAATACTTAATAAGGAAATTAGATTCTATGTTAATAATAGTTATTTGAACCCAACAGATTTTGTTTTAGGAACTCCACTTAAGGTCAAAGTTGATTATATAGACAAGAAAGAAAACGAGTATCCTATTTTTTTAAGCTACTTTAATATTAAGTCAACTCTTCAAGATATAAAGGTTTTTTTAACTGTTAAAAATGCCGGCATTGAAACAATAGCAGCCACGTTTGAATTTAATGCACAATGGTTAAGTCCAAAGGTGGGTTCATGGTTTGTATATATTTCTTCCGAAATGTTCACCGCTGATATGCTAAGAAATTTTGACTTTGGGGATTTGGACGAAAATGGAAGACATCTAAGGGCTTTTATTAAAGATCAATTAAATACATTTTATAAAGAAAAGAATAAGGAATTTGATGACTTTAAGTCTAAGCTAAGGAATGACAAATACTACCCATACAAGTCAATTGAAGCAACATCAAACTCTAAAGTAATAGTATTTGACAAATTAGCTTATTTAGTAGAAGGTAAGTAGCATATCTTAAATGCTCAAAATGATCTCAGAGAGATAATCTACCCTCTTATTGACCGTTCAATTTCAAGTGGGGATTTCAAAAGCTTTTTATCTAAGGTTTTGAAACTGGATAAAAAGTTTGTTTTAAGATTTAATGACTTAATGGAAAGGGCGGAACTTGAAGATGTAATTGAGTTTTCAGAAAAAGTTGCTCAAAAAAAACAAAGTTTAGATTTTCTTGAAAAGCTAGTTTATAGTGAAATATCAGAACATATTCTTGAAAGAAAGCAATTGCATAAAGTTGTTGAAAAAATGCTATGGATTTTTGGGGAACAATACCTTGATTCAACAAGGCTTCTTTCTGATACAAATTTGGAAAATAATCTCACAATATTAAGACAAGAATTTCTACAGTTTCAACCAACAAAGGACAAAGAAAATTTAGTCGAGCTAAGGGAAAATAAATTGAAATCAATAACTGATTTATTCTTGTATAGTGAAAGGATTTTAGATGCTGAAAGCAGGGAAGTACTGATTATAGAGCTAAAAGCTCCAAAAGTAAGATTAAGTAAGAAAGAACTTCAACAGGTTAAGGATTATGCTTATGCTATTCAACAAAAAGGAGTTTTTTCCAACAATTTAAATTATAAAATAATTCTTGTAGGAAGTGAATTAACACCACAAACAGTAGCAGAATTAAAAGGTACTTCAAAAGATAGAAAAAACCCTTACTTCTATTTTGAAAATGAAGAACGTAATATTGAAATATGGGTAATGAGATGGTCTGATTTAATAGAAAACACAAAAAGGAAGTTAACTTATTTGTCCACCGCTCTTAAAACTAAAGATGTGATCGTAAAGGAAAAATTTGAGCAGGACTTTGAAGAAATTGATATTGAAAAAATATCCTCTCGTTTCGAAAAAGCAGCAGTCTAAAAAAATGTTACTATTCTAAAATTAGTTAAAATACATACCTTTAAAACATGTCCTTTTGTTTTTTGTGCTTATAAATGTTGGTATCGAAGAAATTTTAATCATCAAAATACTCCTTCTGCTAATTAGCATAATCATTACAAAACCTCATCCACCAAATATAGAATTGATTCATAATTTTCTTTCACTGCTTCAGACAAGGCTATTTCACACGTTTTTGTAGAAGAATAATATCCGTTGTACTTTTTCTGGCTTACTTCCAATGCTTCGGGATGAGTTGCCGAGGCGGTAAGTTCAGGAAATAAAAAACCACGATCCCCTGCCATACCACAGCAACCGGCATATTTCGGCACTGTCACATCATCAGCAAAATGTTTTGCCAGGCGGATAAATTTATTTTCAGTTTTCATTTTTTGTAATGAACAAACAGGGTGCAGCACAATGTTGCTTTTCTTTTGTTTTACCTCAGCCAGTGGCATTACCATATCATGTAAAAAATCTACACTATCAAGAACGGTTAATTTATCAAATTTGTTTTTGTTTTCATCAGTTAAAACCGGACGGATATTATGAAGGGTATAGGCGCAGGAACTTACATCAATTACTATGGGCAAAGTGCCTTCAAGGCTGCTTTTCCACATTTGATCTATTATATAGTTAGCTGTAAAACGGTAAGCATCACTAAACCCTTTGGAAGCAAATATCTGGCTGCAACAACTGCCATTAACATTGTCTAAAACTATTACTTCAATGCCTGATTTATTGCATATACTCATAAAGGTTTCCATAAGGTTTTTCTTCTTTCCTTCATAAGTGCCCAACATTCGTGAAATGCATGCCGGGAAGTAAACAACAGTACTTTTGGCAGCATGATCCGATGTTTGCTTTTTGCCTCTGATAACAGAAAGATCAGGAGGCAAACTAATATAGTTTGACCATAGTGGCATTGCTGGAATCAACTTTTTCATTCCACAGGTTATTTTAATCATTGCAATTTTTCCAAAGAGTTTGTTTATTGCAAAACCCATTTTCAAAGCCGCTCGTGCCACCCATTCTACTGTCTTAAAATTTTTTGCTGCCAATAATGCAATTCTGTTGGCAGAAGCAGAATGATTTTCTCTCCTTAATCGCTTAATCAAATCACCGGTATTAATATCAACAGGGCAGGCTGTAGCACAGAGGCCATCTACGGAACAAGTTTCAATACCATCATACTGGTATTGGTCAAGTAAGAGTTTATGATTGACGATATCACCAGCCGCCTCCAGGTTTTTTAAAGCTCTTCTTATTACAATTCTGCGTCTTGGAGTGGTAGTAATATCCCGGCTTGGACACTTGTGCTCACAGTAACCGCATTCGATACATCTGTCTACTTCTTCCTCAACTGATGGAAGTTCTTTAAGATTTTTAACGTGAACATTCCGATCGTCATTAATGATTACACCGGGGTTTAACAGCAGGTTAGGATCAATGGCCTGCTTTACCTTTTTCATGATTTCATATGCTTCGCCACCCCATTCAGTTTCTACAAAAGGAGCCATGTTACGTCCTGTTCCATGCTCTGCTTTTAAAGTACCATTATATTTGCCTGTTACCATTATAACCACTTCACGCATAAACAGGTCATACCTTTTTATTTCTTCAGGAGTGTTGAATGATTGAGTAATTACAAAATGAATATTACCATCTTTGGCGTGACCGAAAATGATGCCATTGAGATAATTATATTTTATAAAAAGCTGATGCAGATCTGAAATGGCATCGCCCAGCTTTTCAACCGGAAAGGCAATATCTTCGAGAATTACAGTGGTACCACTTGCACGCACAGCGCCAACAGCAGGAAAGAGACCTTTTCTAACCTTCCACAAAAAAGCCTGCTCTTCGGAGTCGTTGGTAAAAACCGGGGCATTAAACAAAGAAAGTTCAGATGTTGAAGATAAAAAGCTTGTAACTCTTTCTTTGAGTGCTTCCTGGCTGTTTTCCTGGAACTCAATCAGCAATGCAGCAGCGGGTTCAGGAAGGGTTTTCACTATAGCAGGCATTCCAGACATATCTTCAACAGAATGCAGTGACGCCCGGTCCATTAATTCCACCATTAAAGCTCCGGCATTTGTAAGAGGAACAATAGCCTGGCAGGCAGCATAAATATTGGGAAAGTAAAGGAGCGCGGTTGATTTATAAGGATAATCAGGAACGGTTTGTAATACAGCTTCCGAAATAAAAGCAAGCGTCCCTTCTCCTCCAATTAAAAGATGCGCCAATATATCTAAAGGATGATTATAATCAATAAACGCATTTAACGAATATCCGACCGTATTTTTCGTTTGATATTTTTTCCGGATTTTATTATATAATACCTCGTTAGATGTTATTTGAGATTTTATATCACTCAAACTACTATATAAGTCACTACACTCATTTTCAAAACGGATGTAATCCTGTTTGTTTTCCGTGCTAAAAGTTTTTCCATCAGGTAATATAAACCGGATATATTTTGTTGTATGATAAGAATTCAGCTTTACACCACAACACATGCCACTCGCGTTGTTTGATAAAATACCTCCCATCATAGCCGCGCTTATGCTTGATGGATCAGGGCCAATTTTTCTTTTGTACTTTTTGAGGTAAGCATTTACCATAGCGCCGGTAATTCCGGGTTGCACACGCACCAAATCACCAGCCTCTTCAATTTTTATTTTATTCCAGAATTTGCTTAAATCCACTAAGATGCCATCAGTTATTGATTGCCCGGAAAGGCTTGTACCACCCGTACGAAAAACCAAAGGAATTTTATGGGAATGTGAAAATTGAAATAAGGAGACTATTTCTGCTTCACTTACAGGATGCACTACGGCTTTTGGCACCAAATGATAAAAACCGGCATCAGATGCAAAGGAGACTAAATCAATGTATCTAGTTCTGATACGGTTTTCAGGTAATATATTTTTTAATTCTTCTATCATTAATTTTTAATAATAGCAAAGCTACTTAATGGCTGTTTATAACGATAGCGGGATTTTCATTATTTGGTTTTTTAGCCACAAAGGCGCAAAGATTGAAGAGAATTATATTTTACAAATTATGCACAATGTTTTAAAAAGATTCAGGAAAGAAAATTATCTCTTAGTTGCCTAAACGCTTGTTTTCTCGGTGGTAAAAGTTTCTTACCAAGGACACTGTGAAAAGGCAATAGTAGAATTCAGAGAGTATAATCATGTCAATCTTTTTATAAAAAAAGGTTCTTTCATGTTTCAAATTCAAATGCAGGCATCCCTTTAAATCCGCAATTTCGTATCATAAAAAGAGAACCTGCCAAAGGCTGCTTTTGAAGTTCCTCTTCTGTAAGACCTTTTTTGGCTGTTGTGATATATAAATCCTCAAGGGTTTCTCCTCCAAATGTGCAGGAAGTTACATTTGCTGCAGGTAGCTGAATACGATGCAGCTTTTGTGCAGTATCAGGACTCCATCGGGTAACCTGCCATCCATTCCAATGACCAATCCAAAGCATGCCTTCCTTGTCTATGGTCATTCCATCAGGGTAACCATCTTCCTTGGGAATTCTTATGATTACTTTTTTATTACTGATATGTCCGGTGCTTTTATCATAATCGTAAGCAGCTACTTCAAATGTCGGTGTATCAATATAGTAGAATGTTTCATGATCGCTGCTCCAAGCCATACCGTTTGATATTGTTACACCCTCAATTTTTTTTGTTATAGATAAATCCTTGCTGGCAACATATACACTGCCTGTAGGCTCTTTTTCAGAAAGTGGCATTGTTCCTGCCCAGAACCTTCCTGCAGGATCGCATTTCCCATCATTAAAACGGTTATCAGGTAAATGAGCTTCCGGGTCTGCAACCATTCTTACTTCGCCACTTGCTCTGTCTATAAAACCAAATCCATTTTGTAAGGCTGCGATAAAATTTCCGTTTGTACAGATTGCTACAGAACCAATCATTTGATGTACCTGGATTGTTCTATGTGTTTTTTGTGCAGGAGAATATTCATGAATTTCTCCCTGTAAAATATCAATCCAGCAAATCACTTTGCGTTTTGCATCCCATACCGGACCTTCACCCAGCATGCAGGTATGTTCAACCACAACATCTGGTTGCAACTCTAATGTTTTAACCATAAGATTTTTTCAATGTGACTAAGTTGATGAATATAATGGTTTTTTACCAAATTAAATGGAGACATGTTTTGAAAAATAGTCAATCTTAATTTGTATAGATTAAGCCCCTTTAGGGGTTTGGGGTATAAGGCGAAGGACTTATGCATGTCCAGCCACCATCAACAATTAAACTTTGTCCGGTAATATGCCTGGCTTTTTCAGATACAAGAAATAAAGCAGCATCGGCTATATCTGTAACAGATGCCGGACGTCCCATTGGTGTAATCTTTGACCATGTTTTTTCATAATCGGTATCATCCTGCAAAGTTCTTTTAGTTAATGTAGCCCCCGGTGCGATTGTGTTTACATTGATTTTATATTCTGAAAGCTCTATAACTAAGTTTTTGGCCAGCATTTCCAAAGCTGCTTTGCTCATACCGTAAGCTGCAAGGTTTTTATGGGCCTGGTGCCCGGTTACAGAAGAAGTAAATAACAAGGAACCCCCCGATTCCTGCTGTTTCATTTGATTAGCAGCAGCCTGGGCTAAAAAGAAAGTGCCGCCCAGATTTACCTGCATAACGCGATAAAAACAATCAGGCTTATACGTGAAGAAATCGCCATACAAAGTAATTCCGGCATTTGCAATTACAATGTCAAGATGTCCAAATTCAGCAATAGCTGTATTTACCATTTTTTGAATAAATGTTATATCACTGGAATCTCCTGCAAGTGCTATACAACTTCCATTTGTCTCTTCGACTATACACTTCGCTGCATCTTCCGCTAAAGCCTGGTCTACATCGTTTAGGATTACATGAGCTCCTTCCTTTGCAAGATGGCTGCAGATTTCAAAACCAATTCCCTGGCCTGCTCCTGTTACTATAGCTACTTTATTTTTAAAAGGCATAAGAATGTTGTGAGTGGTGAATTGTGAATTCGGGTTTAGTCATAGTCCATGGTCAATAGTCCATAGCAGAAACTTTATCTGAGTTAGAGCTTTATAGAATGATGGATTTTCTATGGACTATATTTCTATGGACTATATTTCTATGGTCTATGGACAATGGTCCTGTTGTCTATTGTCTGTTGTCTATCAATGCGAATCTCTCGATACTTTACTGCCGGAATTTCCTACTAAAAAATCCATATCAGCTCCTAAATGCGCCTGTTGTACATGATTGATATACAGGTTTACATACCCTCTTTCGGCTGCCGGTGCCAAGGGTTTAAACTTTTGTTTTCTCTGTTGTAATTCTTCTTCACTTAAAGCCACATTTAATGCCCTGTTAGGAACATCGAGAGTAATCATATCACCAGTCCGTATTACTGAAAAATTACCTCCTGTTGCAGCCTCCGGTGAAACATGCAGTACCACCGTTCCGAATCCTGTGCCGCTCATTCTTCCATCAGAAATACGAACCATATCCGACACTCCTTTCTGTAATAGCTTTTTAGGTAATCCCATATTTCCAACTTCAGGCATGCCCGGATAACCTTTTGGTCCGACATTCTTCAAAACAAGAATACTGTTTTCATCTACTTCCAGGTCATCCTCATCTATCCGTGCTTTATAATCTTCAATACTTTCAAATACAACCGCCATGCCTGTATGTTGCATTAAGTTTGCGCTTGCCGCAGACGGTTTAATGACCGCGCCTTCTTCACATAAATTGCCTTTTAAAACGGCAAGTCCTGTTGCGCTGTTAAAGGGTTTATCAACTGTTGCAATTACACTGGTGTTATGACATTCCGCATCACTATAATTTTCTTTTACTGTTTTTCCGTTTACAGTTATACAATCACGATGAAGAAAATTATCAAGCTCTTTTAATACCACAGGCAAACCTCCTGCATAAAATAAATCTTCCATAAAATATTGGCCCGAGGGCTGAAGATTAGCGATGAGTGGAATATTTGCGGATAAGGGATTGAAATCTTCCAAAGTAAGCGGTACGCCTATTCTGCCAGCAATAGCCAATAAATGTATGACGAAATTGGTAGAGCCTCCGATAGCAGCATTTACCATAATAGCATTTTCAAAAGCTTTCCGTGTAAGAATATCTGAAAGCTTTAAATCTTCTCTTACCATCTCAACTATGCGCAATCCTGAAATCTGTGCAAGCACTTTACGTCTTGCATCAGCAGCAGGTATAGCTGCATTACCAGGTAAGGAAAGCCCTAATGCCTCAACCATGCAAGCCATAGAAGAAGCAGTACCCATTACCGCACAATGACCACGGCTGCGGCACATCGCTGCCTCTATTGTAAGCAGTTCTTCTTCTCTTATTTTATCTCCTTTCAGGTCGGCATGATAACGCCAAATGTCACTGGTTCCAATGCTTTTGCCTTTATGCTGACCGGTTAACATAGGTCCGCCTGATACAACGATTGTCGGAATATTTACACTGCATGCACCCATCACTAATGATGGTGTAGTTTTATCGCAACCGCATAGCAGCACTGCGCCATCCAGCGGGTTTGCTCTTATGGATTCTTCCACATCCATGCTCGCAAGATTACGGTATAACATGGCAGTAGGCTTTATCAGGGTTTCTCCTAATGACATTACCGGAAATTCAACCGGGAAACCTCCTGCCTCTAAAATGCCACGTTTTACTGATTCTGCCAGTTCCCTAAAATGTGCATTGCAGGGAGTTAATTCGCTCCAGGTATTACAGATTCCTATGACCGGTTTATTATTAAATTCATAATCGGGAATGCCCTGGTTCTTCATCCAGGCGCGGTATATAAAGCCGTCCTTGCCTTTACGCCCAAACCAGTTCCCGCTTCTTAATTTTTGTTCTTCCATAATTTATTATAGCAGTTTTTTTGAATATTGATTAAAATATCAGAAACGAAATTGCCTTCTTAAATAAAATTCAACAGTACCATCTCGTACTAAAGTTAAAGAACTTAGAAAAAGAGCAAGACTGAAAAAATATGTAATTTGCTATTTTTTGATACACCATTTGCATTATTGCTAAAATATTTATTGTGAAGGGAGTAGCTTATGGAAATTAAAATGGGTTGGATTAATATTAATTGGAAAGACTTTTTATTCAACATCAATTCCTATTTTGTGAAGAAAAATTTTATTATAATTATCGCCCGCAGGAAACCCTGCAACAGTTACAGGATGTATTAAACGTGGTGCGTAAAGAGCTGCAGGATGGAATAACATTGCATGAAAATGTGTACTTAAAGGTTTATAAATCAAAAAAAGATCCGGCAGCAGACCCGGCTAGCGCCGTATTAATTTATAACGGTGTTAAAACTAATGCAGGTAATCATATTGACCTTGACCTTATTAATTCAGATTTGCATGTGTTTACTCATTTGAGCTTAGTTCCAAATGTTACCGTCCGGGATAAGGGAAACCAGATATATGCCTTTACCGATATAACTACCCGAATTTTTTTGATAATGTTTTCCGGAACCACCAGGATCACTTAAATCAAAATTGAAATTATTTAAAAGCAGCCGGAGATTTTATTACACGATAAAATTAATAACATTAAATCTACAATTATGAGACTTCTCATGTCTTTCATCCTGGCGATTGCACTGGTTTCACCTGCAAATAACTCCTATGCAATTTCATTTAGCAAGCCGGTTACAACTTCACTATCACCTTCTGCTTCTGTATCAAAATACATGAAGACAAGTGAGTTTATAAAGCTATCTCAACGTCATATTAGTGCTGTAACAGGAAAGAAACTGGGCCTTTTTCAAAAGGTAACATTAAAGGTTTTGAAGATGAAAATGAAGCATTATCTTAAAAAATACCCTGATAGTACTGTAGAAGATTACTACAAAAGCGAAGGTGATAGCAACTTCAATCTCCTGTGGTTGCTGTTGGAGCAATTGTACCTATTCTTTCGCTATTTATTTTTATGAACAGTTTAGCTCTTTTTATTTTATTTGCCATAAGCCCTGTCATACTTGCTTTAGTCGTAAAAGGTGATTGGGTTACGATGAAATCAGTATTGATTGGTTTTGGCATTGGTGTTGCATTGGTATTAATAGCAGGTCTTATTTTAGCGTCAGCGCTGAATAACTGGCAATAAATACGTTAACAAGTATTTACTACTGGTTAAGTAATCAATTTAGCTTGCATTAATGTTTACGTTATTTATTACAGAAACTTCAATAGAAACTTCTGATAATTTTTATATATCTTTCGCAATTTGTGCCTTTACAGCTCATTCAATTGAAGAAGATTAAATAGTACTCAAGTAGAGCACAGGGAATTGAGTGAAATGCTGTTCGTTCTGTTATAAGTTTATGCAGGCCGCGAACCTGCTTTATTTTTGTCTTAAAATTTAGAAGAATTTCAGGAAGCCCTATGGTGCTCTTGCTTATGACTTGTTCCTTGCATCTTTAAGTTCCTGTTGCGACTTTGTTCTTAGAAATTTGAAGAAAACTATTATCCTTAAAAACTGTCTATTATTTGTTTTTATCATCATTATCCTCAAACCGGGCAGTCTCACCTTCATCTAAATCAGCTTTTGGATTTGGTTTAGTATTTAAGTCAGCATCATCTTCCATATCTTTTACAGCCTGATCGTGGGCGGCAATTACAGTTTCTTTTTCAGCAGCAACTTCAGGTCTTGGCTGCGGCTGATTTCTCACATTTGGAGTGTTATTATCAAGTGGCATATTCTCTTGTTTAATTATTTAATGTATATAACAATCAAAATTATGCCAGTAACAGGAAAAGTTTTTAAGTTATATCCCGGCTGTTAATTATTTTACCCCCTTTGATTAGTATATCTTCTTTCGCTTTTTTAAAACCTTCCACGTTTATTGCACGAACTGCGTCTTCGATAATATAAGTTGTGAAGCCTTGAAGCAAAGAATCTTTGGCTGTGTAATAAACACAATAATCGGCAGCCAGTCCTGCGATATAAACTTCCGTCACCTGTTTGCCATTAAGATAATTTGCAAGTCCTGTTGTTTTTCTGTGTCCGTTATCATAAAAGCCGCTATAGCTGTCAATCTCAGGGTCTGTTCCTTTTCTGAAAATTGCTTCAACCTTATTCAAATTAAGCTCTTTTGAAAATTCTGCCCCTTTGGTTCCCTGCAGACAATGGTCTGGCCAGAGCACCTGCTCCAATCCATTTAATTCTATTATATCAAAAGGCTTTTTGTCTTTATGATTACCGGCAAAGCTTTTATGGTTTTCAGGATGCCAATCCTGAGTAGATGCCACGACATCAAATTGCTGTTGCAAATAGTTTACAATTGATATGATCCCGTTTCCATCAGGTACAGCCAGTGAACCTCCCGGTATAAAATCGTTTTGTATGTCTACTAATAATAATGCTTTCATACCATTTCTCCTGAGTCTTTGTATGTTTATTAATCTGAAAATAAAGATTCTCTACAAATTTGATTTGTTTTATCATAATGAAAAAGTATTTACTTTGTTAAGAGTTCGATATTAACGAGGATTGTGTTGCTTACAATCAATTAACGCTTGTTTTTATATTTGATTTTTCTTCAACAGTTTTTAATTATGCCAACATTTCATTTGCTTATTAAAGGAAAAGTGCAGGGAGTTTTTTTCCGTGTCAGTGCCAAGCAAATTGCTGATAAAACAGGCATAACAGGTTGGATAAGAAATACATCTGAAGGTGATGTAGAAGCAGTTGTAACAGGTAGGGAAGAACAATTGAAGCAATTTATTTCCTGGTGTAAAAAAGGTCCTTCAAGGGCAAAAGTAACAGATGTGACTGCCGCACAACAGGAGGAAGGGCTATTTATTGATTTCTCTGTAAGGCGATAACTTTTCAACTCATACAAATAAGTTTTAAGTTTCTAAGTAGTATCCCTGTTATTTTTATTTATTGCCCGACTTGTACAATGTAGAAGTGTAATGTCAACGTTGCATTATCCATTATAGTATTACAGAAAGCATTGGTTCTTCAGCTTTTGATGGTGAGAACACTTTAGCTTCAGATTGTCCTTAGCATTTGCCAAAAAAACCTATAATTTTATATGAATAATAATATTGATTGTATTAATAGTACGCTATTAATGTTATTAATGTTATTAATGTTGTAAATATTATAGCTTAGGAAATTTTTCAGTAAAAAACTTTTTCTTTGTTTTATGAAAGCGTTAAAGTATTTAGCAGTAGTGTTAGCAGGTATTTTTTTTTCGGCGGGTTGCCAGAAAGAGTTTAGTATTGAAAGCGAACCGGGACAAGGTTTTGCTACCGGTTCTTTAAAAAATGAAGCAGGTAACTGCATGCCTGTTACTATCAACGGGAAATACGTAAAAGATAGTGCGCTGACCGATAGCAATTATATTGTAGTTCAGGTTAATTTTTCTACCCGCGGCAGCTATAAAATATTTACTGATACCTCAAATGGCTTTTCTTTCCAGGCTGCAGGATCTACTAAGGATTCCGGATTACAATATATCAGGTTAGCAGGAACAGGCAAACCTCTTCTTGCACAGCCGACTATTTTCGTTGTTGCTTTCGACACCAGTGTTTGTATGTTTTCAATAAATGTTACTGACTCCTCGATAGCCCCTCCGGTAACATCAGGAGATTATTTTCCTACTACTGACCACAGTAACTGGACATATACTAATAGTATCACATCAGATACGTTTAATGTAAGAGCAGCATCAACTGATAGAAATCTCGGAAACAATTATCGTACTTTTGTTAACACTTATGGTTCCGCCAAGAGCGACTCTTCTTATTATAGAAAAAAGGATGGCATATATTATACGTACAGCAATTTTGATGAATTTGAAATATATGATACAGTAGAAAAGAAAGTAGAGTATATATTTTTAAAAGATAATGTACCTGTAAGCAGTACATGGGAGTCTCCTGAATTAAATGCAACCCTCAATTCCATTAAGGGCAAAGCAAAAATCAGGTTTACAATTGAAGGAAAGGATATACAGACAACCATAGGTGCCACTACTTTCGACAGCGTAATACAGGTTAAGCAAGAATACATGTTTTCTCCGTCGGTAACAGGGGCATTTCAAACAGTGATTACTTCCAATTTTTACTATGCTAAAAACATAGGCTTTATAAAAGCAGAAGCCTCTGACCCATTTCCTGTTTCCTTTTATGTCACAAGATGGGAGATCTATTATTAATGTAATTAGAAAATCTGACGCTAATAAAAAGAGCTGTTGATGCAGCAGACAAACTTTTTTTGTACTAAAATATAAGAATTTATTTGAAAAGATTTGTTAGAAAATTAAAAGTATACTTTAATTTTTAGTTCAGGTGTTATTTATTTAAGGTTGGTTCAATTGCTGCAATCATAAACATTGAAACAAGTCTTATGCAATTTGGGAGAACTGCCGTATCTAAGATGATTATTAATATTACAAATGGTACTATCGGAAATTCTTACAGTAAAAATTTATTTCTTTGTTTATGAAAACAGTAAAGTATTTAGCAATAGCAATGGTTGGCCTTTTTCTTTTTGCAGCTTGTCAAAAAGAACTAAGCTTTGAACAGGGTGGCCTGGCTGCAGGATCTTTAAAAGACTTATCAGGTAATTGCCTGCCTGTTACACCTAATGGAACCTACTCTGTTGACAGTACACTTACCGACAATAATTATGTTGTAATTCAGGTTAATTTTTCTGCACCCGGCATTTATAATATATCTACTGATTCATCAAACGGCTTTTCTTTTCAGGGTATAGGATCAGTAAAAGATACGGGATTGCAAAATATCAGGCTAACAGGTACAGGAAAACCAGCTTTTGCACAGCTTACTAATTTTGAAGTTGTTTTCGACAGCAGTGTTTGCATGTTTTCAATTTCTGTATCAGGAGATAGTGCAGGTGGAGAAACCGCTGTTTATACGCTTGCAGGTTCCCCAAATGCCTGTTCAAATGTAAATGTCTCAGGCACCTACCAGGAAGGTGCTTTTTTAACCATAGCAAACGAAGTATCTATACAGGTAAATGTAACAACTATAGGAAGTTATGTTATATCTTCTACCCCCACTAACGGGATGACTTTCAGCAGCTATGGATCCTTTACTGAGACAGGGGTGCAAACAGTCACATTACAAGGCTTAGGTACTCCGGGTACAGCAGGTACAACAACTGTTCCTATAACGGCAGGTGGCACTTCATGCAGTTTTACTGTTACTGTAAACAGCAGTACACCTCCAGATGCGGATTCCGCATGGCAATTTAACGAAGGCACAAACTTCTATCATGGTTTTATAGACACAGCCTTAATTCATGACGTCCCGGATCTTGGTACTGCGCTAAGTTTTTATGGTTTCTCTTATCCCGGTACTGATACTGCATTTCAACTCGATATTTTACTTTCTGGTAATACAATACAAACAGGTATCTACAATACTGACTCTGCGAATGCTGATTTCTACTTGTATGATCGTACTGATAGTACATCAGCCCCCTATTTTAAGGCAGATTATAAGGTCACACCTGCTGTAAATATAGTGGTGGAAATCAAAACATATGATCCGGTGACTAAAATCGTTACTGCTACTTTTAATGGAACAGCAATTAATGCTGCAGGCCAGAAAATAAATATTACCGGGGGAAGAGTTTATGCAAAAGTGGAATAGAAACGTTAGAAGTCTCTTAATAAAAGGAAAGCTAAAAGAAGTTAACCTTATCTTTCAGCAAACCTTTTTTACTTTTAGAAGTCCTTGTTCCTCACGTTTTATTCCTTCATTTGTTTGTCGGTTTTGTATACTGTTCAATCCATTTTTTGACATGATCTGATTAAAAAAAGAAGGAAGATTAGTAAATTTTAAATGCAGGAAGGTTATAAAGCATTTAGTTACAGCAAAATAGTAGGTAGATAATATGGTAAAGTATATTCAAAACGAGGGGGGTAGCATTGCAGGAAAGGTTATTTTCCAGGTGAATATTTCCCGCACTGAGAAGGCAGGGATTAAATTACCGTAACATTATCATCAACTGATATATTACTTTCAGAAGATAAGTTTTTTTGTTCGTGAGGCTTTCTGAAAAAGCGGTTTTGAAACAAAAGAATAGCAATTACGCCAATGGAAATAGAGGCATCAGCGACATTGAATACAGGTCTGAAAAATTCAAACTCTTCCCCATTCCAGAGGGGAAACCAGGAAGGAAAACGGGTATTGGTAATTATTGGGAAATAAAACATATCTACCACTTTTCCATGTAAAAACCCCGCATATCCGCCCTCCTTTGGAAATATCCGTGCAATATTTTGAATGTAGGGATCACTATCGTTGAAAATAAGACCGTAAAATATACTATCAATTAAATTTCCTAAGGCTCCGGCAAAAATTAATGCGCTGCAGTAAATAAAACCGCTGTGATATTTTTTCCTGATAAAATCACGAATGATAAAAACACCGGCAATAACAGCAGCAAGTCGAAATAAAGTCAGAGCTACTTTCCCCCATTCTCCGCCCATTTTCCAACCCCATGCCATACCTTCATTTTCTACGAAATGAAGACGGAACCAATTCATACCTAAAACTTTTACTTCATGACCTATGTAATAATGTGTTTTAATATAGAATTTAATTGATTGATCCAATATTAAAATTAAAAGAATTAGTAAAATAATGTTCCGCGGCTTCACAGTTTAAAAATTTCTGTCAAAGATAATTGAAACAGCTTTCATAGAACCAGGATTAATTGGATTAAAACGATTTATTAGGAAAAAGTTATAGAACCAGGATTGTGAAAAGGATTTAGTCTGAAATAGAACTATTATTAAAGTTGGATTATAAACAGGCTTTTGAATAACTATTAAACATAGTCGTTCAGATTGTTATCGGTAAGAGCTAAAGTTAAAAAACAATTTCAGCTTAATCCTTTTCAATCCATACAATCATGGTTCTGTTCATTCCTCGTAATATTCCCGCTTAACACGTTGGTTAACACTGGTCATTATTTCATATGGAATAGTTTCGCACCATTTAGCCACCTCTGCAACAGGAAGATGAGTACCAAATATTTCTACAACATCCCCTTCAGCAATTTCTTCAATGCCGGTAACATCTATCATCGTCATATCCATACAAACATTACCAACTACGGGGGCAAGCTTTCCTTTTATAAATACGTGACCAACTCCGTTTCCCAGCTTTCGGTTAAAACCATCCGCATAACCAATTCTGATAGTTGCGATAAAGCTGTCTTTTTTCATAATGCCTTTGCGGCTATAGCCAACTGTTTCTCCCTTTTTTACCTTTCTGATCTGGGCTATAGTGGAGCGTAAAGTTGCAACAGGCCGCAGCGATAGTTTACTTTCTGCGATGCTGTCTACTCCATACAAGCCAATACCAAGTCTGACCATATCGAACTGAAAGCCCGGGTGACGGAAAATAGCCGCAGAATTGGAAATATGCCTGATGAAAGGATAACCTATGGCATTTTTAATGGTATTACAAGCACCTGTGAATTGCTGCACCTGTGCAGCGGTAAAAGTATCATGTACTGAGTTTTCACTTGCCACCAAATGACTGAAAACACTTTTAACCACCAGTCGTGAATGTTCTTTTAAAAAAATTGCTAACTTTTCAAAATCGTCTGCTTCAAAACCCAGTCGGTGCATGCCGGTATCAATTTTTATATGCACAGGAAACTGTTGCAGACCTTCATTTTCGAGGTAAGCAGCAAACTCTTTTAATATTTGAAACGAATACATCTCGGGCTCAAGGTTGTAATTAATAAGAGACTGAAAAGTAATTGTTTCGGGATTCATGATCATTATCGCCATTTGTATGCCTGATTTACGCAGTTCTACTCCTTCATCTGCATAGGCTGCCGCTAAATAATCTACCTTATGAAACTGCAGTACACTTGCTACCTCTGCACTGCCGCTGCCATAACTGAAAGCCTTTACCATAGCCATTACTTTGGTATCGGGCTGCAGGTAATGCTGGTATTCTTTAAGATTATGCGCCATAGCAGTCAGGTTAACCTCTAACACTGTTTGATGCACCTTTTGCTCAAACAACAAGTTGATTTGCTCAAACTCAAAAGACCTTGCACCTTTCAGCAATATAACCTCGTCTCTAAACCTCGTGTTTGTAAAACCCTTTGTAAAGTCCTCAACAGAAGGATAAAAAAAAGATTGAAGCAATGCGTCTCTAAAGCTTTCCTGCATGGCATAAAGGCGTGGACCAATGCCTATAAATTTATTAACCTTGCGCTGAATAAGCGCCTGCAAAACTTTTTTATATTGCTCATCAGAACTGGCCACTTCTCCAAGATCAGAAAGAATAACTGTTGTTAACTGTATGCCCGATTGCTGGTGAAGAAAATCAAGTGCTATTCTCAAACTGCTCAAATCATTGCTATAACTATCATTTATAAGCGAACAGTTATTAATAGCTTTTTTAAGCTGCAACCTCATCTCCACAGCTTGCAGTTGCATCATTCGTTGTTCTACCAGTTTACTGTCAATTTTTAAAAATAACAAAACAGACCAGCACGTGACGGCATTTTCTACCGAAGCATTATCGGTAAAAGGAATCGAAACAGAAACAGCCCGGTTATTGTAACTTGCAGTTATAATAGTTTTATTCTCCTGTTTTTTTATATTGATGATTTGCAGATCTGCATTATCTTCTCCCCAAACAAAAAGTCTTTCTTTGTCTTTAATTTCAATAACAGATGTTATTACCGGATCCTGGTTATTGCTGATAATAACATAAGCATTTTTAAACAATTTCCATTTTTCCCGAATCTTTTGTTCTTTACTTTTAAAACCTGCACTATGGGCAGCCCCGACATTAGTCAGCACACCAATAGTTGGCTGAATTACATTTTCAAGAAAATTCATCTCGTTTGGTTGAGAAATACCTGCTTCGAAGATCCCTAATGTATGAGTTTCATTCATCTGCCAGACACTTAATGAAACACCTATCTGAGAATTATAACTTTTGGGGCTTCTTACAATGTTGTAATCGGCGTGGAGCAATTGGTATAACCATTCTTTTACAATCGTTTTTCCATTGCTGCCGGTAATACCGATAACAGGAATCTGAAATTGTTTACGATGATAAGCAGCAAGTTTTTGCAACGCTCTTAACGGATCTTCAACCAGCAAAAAATTTCCTTCAGAATAAAATGCATAATCAATTGCCTTTGTAACAACAAAATTACGCACCCCTGCTTTGTATAATTCTTCTATAAAATCTCCGCCGTTTCTTCTTGCACTCTGCAGGGCAAAAAACAACGTCGCTGAGGGAAATACCAATCGCCTGCTGTCAATGAGCAGGTAATCAATTATAAGAGATGGCTGGGCAAGTAGTGCATCTTCGCTTATAATTGCAGAAATATCATTTATTGTATAAGGCAAGTGTGATGTGCTACTACTAAGGGTTAGAAAAAAGGTTATCGGTTAGCAGGGGGACTCTCCTTCCGTTTTTTGTATACGGAAAAAAGTATGGCAACAGCCAGGCATGTAACTATTACAAGAAGAGACAGGTAAATTGAAATATGTATGTCAAAATATTCAAGAAGCATTTTAGCGCCAATAAATACCAAGACAACGGCAATTCCTTGTTGAAGGTACTTAAAGGCATCGACCGCTCCTCTTAATAAAAAGAATAAACTTCTTAAACCAAGTACAGCAAAAATGTTAGATGAATAAATCACAAGTATATCATCGGACGTAAAAGGTATATCAGGACTTTCCCTTACAAGCGATACCACTGTGGGAATACTGTCAAGTGCAAAAACAATATCGGTGGCAGCAAGCATAACCACTACCATAGTTAGCGTTGTGAAGAAGATTTTTCCGTTTACGCTGATTATAAACCTTCCGTTTGGTTCAATATCACTCAGGCGAAATAGCTTGCTTGTGGCGCGGTACACCTTGCTGTTCGCCGGATTATACTCTTCATCTTCTGTCTGAAAAAATAATTTAAACCCGGTGTACAGTAAGAATAAACCAAAAATATACATGATCCAATGAAACCTGTTAATTAGCTCGATACCTAATGCTATAAACAAAATTCTGAATACGATAGCAAGCAAAATACCAATAAGTAATGCTCTGCCTGCATCAGACTCTTTTACCTTGAAAAAAGAAAAAATAAGAATGAAAACAAAAATATTATCAATGCTGAGACTCCATTCCATTAAATAAGCAGTAATATATTTCGCTGCTACTATACTACTTTTTTCTATCCATAAAAAACCAAAAAAGGCCAGGGATAAAGTAATCCAGAAGGCAGTCTGAAAAACAGCTTTTTTTATGGTTATAGGTCTGTTTTTTTTACTTAATAAACCAAGATCAACAATTAAGGCAGCGATTAATACCAATCCAAAGGTTAAATATGTTATTTGGTCTACTGACATTCATCATAAATATTATTCAGCAAAAGTACACCGAAAAAGGCCAATGGTTGGTTAAGGGATTTAGTTAAGCTGAGCAGGAGATTTGTTTATAGGTGAGAAATCTTAAAAAATGTTTAAGATTGATTTTTCGGTTACCAGCATTTATTCTTCATGCATCATCGTTGCGACGCATTTCGTTCATCGGCATATCATTGTGCATCTTTTGGCTTTAGTACCAAACTGTCAATTAAATTAAATATCAAGGAATACCTGCAATTTCAACCGCCTCATAATTTTCTTTTAATCCAATAAAACAATTTTTGAATGGTATGTTGCAGAGGCACCCGGCTAATTTTTCTGTTTTCTTCACTTGGTGTATCAACTGCGTCAAATCTCATAAGATTAAAAGCAACAATTTGCTTTTTAAGATTCCATTACACCTCTCTTAAAGTAATAATAACAATTATAGTTATAAGTACTTTAAAGTAACCTATTTTTTAGAATCAATCGCCTCTTTAATTCTCTGCAGAAGATCTGCCAGGTGAATTCTGCTCATCGTATCGGTTGTAGTTAGAATTGCCCTTGTAACCTGTGTTTTTAACAGTAATAACTGGGCTCTTGCAATTGATGGAATATCGGTGTTGCTGAGGTCAGTCGATGATAAAGAGCTGAGACGGCTAAACGAAATGATTGTAAAACCACCCCCGGAAGCAGGATTTATTAAACTGCTCAATTTGTCTACATAACTTCTCTGAAGGGTGCGTCGGTAGCTATCAATAGTTTTTTTAGATATTAACTCGCTAAACAATCCATTTTGAACATCGGTCAACAATTCCAGGGCGCTAAACGCTTTAGATGCGCCAAAACGCTCTGTTGATGCCTGGAGACGGCTTAACCTCTCAGAGCTGATTAAATTATTTAAAACGGTTTCCTGTGTAGAAGCTACAGGATCACTGTCGCCCGGATTATTAATTCTGTTCCAGATATTTTTATCTATCAGCCATGTTGGTGTTAAAAAAAGCTGATTTTGCAAAAAGGCTGCTGCTTCACGTTGTGTGTTCTTCGGGGTCACTTCATACACCGCCCCTCCCTGCACAGATGTTTTTATAGTTTCGCTAACCCCACCTATGTTAGCCGTTACATGTCCCATATATTTGCGAAACTGTTCTATTAAATGGGTATACATTTCATCAATATTTTGATTTTGGTCTGTTTCTTCTTTTGTCCATTGAGAAAGGTTTTTCAAAATATACTTAAGATTTTTAATTCCATAGGCACTTGCTTTCATAGCATTGTCACCGAGGTCTTCAGACTGATTTCTCGGGTCGTTTGTATTTCCAAACTCAAAAGTTCCGAAATAAGTGTGCGGATTTTCACTTAACGTTTTAATAATTAGCTTATTGCTTTCTGATTTTTGAGCTTCAGTTTTATTTCCGGGAATATAACCATATCCCCACCGAATTGCCCATTTATCATAATCACCAATTCGGGGAAACAAACCACTTTCTGAGATATGATCTTCGGGTTGTGCTACATAATTAAAGCGTGCATAATCCATAATAGAGGAAGTATGTCCGTTTGCTTCAACCCAGGCTTTATCCCTTAATTTTTCCACAGGTGTTTTGCTGCTGTTGCCCATATTATGCACTAAACCAAGGGTATGTCCTACTTCATGAGATGATACAAAACGGATGAGCTGACCCATAAGACTATCGTCAAAATTCCATTTTCTTGCTTTCGGATCAGCGGCTGCGGCTTGTATCATGTACCAGTCATGCACCAGTTTCATAACATTGTGATACCAGCCAATATGACTTTCCAATATTTCGCCGCTTCTGGGATCGTGTACATTAGGTCCGTAAGCATTGCCGACATCAGAAGCAAAATACCTTATGACTGAATACCTTGCATCTTCCATGCTCATTGCAGGCTCGTTTTCCGGCCATTCTTTTCCTATGATAGCATTCTTAAAACCTGCTTTCTCAAACGCAACCTGCCAATCGTTAATACCTGCAATAAGGAAACCTCTCCATTTTCGTGGAGTAGCAGGGTCAATATAATAGATTATAGGCTTTTTAGGTTCAACTAATTCACCCTGTTCCCATTTTTTTACGTCTTCATCTTTAGGCTCTAATCTCCAGCGAACTGTAAAAATATTGCTTTCAGTTCTTTGTTGGTTATCACTAAAAGTGGTAAAATCTTCAGGAAAAAAACCTACCCGTCTGTCCCAGTATCTTATGCTCATAGGTCTTGCGGGTAAGAGTATCATTGAAGTATTTAATTCAATAGTCACAGCACCTGCTGCATTGGCAGCAGGAATGTTAGAAGAAGGTGCCACTGAAGAAAAAAGACCAAATGACGCTGAAGAAGTGAACGTTTTTACTGTTCTTATCTCAGTATTAAGTGGAAAGGAACTGATGTTTTGAATATAAGATCTGTCGGGAGCAAGGGAAGAAAGGTTAAGAGTTCTTTTAGCAGAGGGGCTGAGGCTCACTACCTGGTTGTCGCCTTTAAAAAACTCGGTGACATCAATCACCACCGCGGCAGAGTCTTTTGTATAGGCAGCAACCGGAAACGCGGCAGCAATAGCATTGAGGTTTGAGTTAGTAACCGCTTTATAAATTGCATTACTCGTGTCTGCAACATTAACCAATGTGATAACTCTCATAAAAACGTTATTGTTGGGACCTTTCTCAAAAGCAACAGTCTGCTGATTAGTTAATTCACCCCCATAAGCCCCCCGCCCCGCTCCTTTGCTGGCCGGAACTTTTACAAATCGTGTAACTGTCATGATCTCACGGTTCATTATACTGTCAGCAATCTCAAAGTAATATTTATCATCAACCTTATGTATGGTAAATAATCCTTTTTGGGTAACTGCTTTATTTGTTACTATTTCTTTATATGCTTTAGGCCCCATTCTCAGACCTATGTACAAACCTGCCGGAGCAGAAATTACAGTATCAGATTTTACAACATTTGGGGTTTTAGATTTTTTTTGAGCAATTACCCTTCCTGCAAAAGGTAATATCAGTAACAGTAGTATAATTTTATTCATCTTAAAATTTATCTTTTAAAAACGCGTGAAGTTAAATGATGGAAGTAAGGAAGTAAGTGAGTTTCGTTAAAATGAAAAATAAAATCTTGTTTTTGGAAATAAGAAAAAATAATTTAAATTTATTTTTTTTGAAAGTTTTTAACAAAAAGAATAGTTAAGGGCTGGCCTGAAACTTGCTATGGCATAATATAGCAGAACTTTATGATATTGATTACGTCAAAAGAAATTTTGTATTTTGTGTCACTAAAAAAAATATTTTGATGTAACCTTTCATTAAGTTATTTTTTCCTTAGAATTGCATAAACAAATTCTTATTATTTTCTTTAAACCAATTATTAAACACAAAAAATCAAATCATGGCGGAAACTAAACCGACTGCTACAGTTAGAAGCACAACAACTACGGCTCATCCCAAAAAGTCTGGAAACTCCATTTCATGGATAGCTCCCTTCGCTTGCATCATTTTGGGTTATGTATTATGGCGTTTTGTACTTGGCGCAGATAGTAATTTTACAGCTCCAGATAAGGCCGGCGGTTTTTGGCCTCAGCATCAAGGGCCTAAAGGAAGTCTACCCCGTATGTACGAGGGAGGTATTATTGTGCCTGTTCTTATTGGATGTTTTTTGATTGTATTAACATTTGTAATTGAAAGGTTACTTACTGTATCAAAAGCTGCAGGCAGTGGCAGTATTACTGAATTTATCAGAAAAGTTCAGTTTCATTTGGCTAATAAAGATGTTGACAAAGCACTTGCCGAATGTGACAGACAGAAGGGTTCTGTTGGAAATGTTATGAAAGCAGGTCTTCGTAAATACAAAGAAATGATTGTTAATACTGAATTAGACACGGATCAGAAAGTACTTAATATTCAAAAAGAAGTGGAGGAAGCAACTGCTCTTGAATTACCTATGCTGGAGAAAAATCTTGTATTCTTATCTACTATTGCCTCGGTAGCAACTCTGTTGGGTTTGTTGGGAACGGTTGTGGGTATGATTAAATCCTTCTCTGCTCTTGGAGAAAGCGGTGGCGGCGAGGCTGCACAAAAACTATCACAGGGTATCTCTGAAGCATTGTATAATACAGCATTGGGTATAGGTACTTCTGCTGTTGCTATCATTATGTACAACGTTTTCACTACAAGAATTGATGGTATTACTTATGGTATTGATGAGTCCGGTTTCACTTTGACACAAAGTTTCGCTGCTAATTATAAATAGCAGGTTTTTTTTGTGGAAAATGTGAATTCGTGCATCTCTATAATTGAACTAAAATTAAAATAATGTCAAGACCTAAAATAGCCCGCAAGAGTACCTCGGTAGATATGACAGCTATGTGTGATGTGGCCTTCCTGTTATTATCTTTCTTTATCCTTACTACTAAATTTAAACCCGCGGAAGCAATTACTGTAGAGACGCCAAGTTCAGTATCTTCAAAAGTAGCTCCGGAGAAAGATGTTACTTTGATTAATATTACTAAAGAGGGAAAGGTTTATGTATCCCTGGATAATCAGGAAGTAAAAGGAGAAGTCGCAAACCAGCTAAATGCAAATAACGGAGCTAATCTTTCTCCGTCTGATATTGCGGCTTTTAAAAAGGCCAACTTTTTCGGAACCCCTATTTCACAGCTTAAATCTGCATTACAGGTTCCAACAGATAAATTGAAAGCAGATGCGTTACCCGGCATACCTGTTCAGGATACTGCTCATAATGAAATGATACCATGGATACGTGCCATAGTAGCGGCACATGCAAGCACCGGCACAAAGCTAAGCATCCTGATAAAAGGAGATAATGCTTCCAAATATCCTGTTTTCAGCAACATAAAGACAGCATTACTGAAAAATGATCAGCCTAAATTTCAAATGGTTACTAATGCTGAAGGCGTGCCTGAAGGAACAGATCTTTGGAGAAGATTTAAAAGCGGGCAAATGTCAGAAGAATAAATCTATTTATTAACTTAAAAAATATCAGAAAATGGCAGAAATGGATACCTCCGGTGGTGGCGGTCATAAAAAAGGCCCCGGAGTCAAAAAAGCAAAAAAAGCGTCAACCAGGGTAGACCTTACCCCGATGGTAGACCTTGGTTTCCTACTAATTACATTTTTTATCTTCACTACTACCATGAGTCAGGCAACGGCGATGAAGCTGAACTTACCAAAAGATACCGATAAGCCTGAAGAACAGAATAAACTTAAAGAAAGCGGGGCCTTAACATTGTTGTTGGCAAAAAATAACGATGTTTATTATTACGAAGGACAGTTAGATCCTTCTGCTTCAAATCTTAAGACCAGTACAATGAAAAAGATAAGAGATGAAATAATAAGAAAAAAAAGATCTACGCCTGAAGATGATTTTATGATTGTAATTAAGCCAGGGGTAGAATCAACTTATAAAGATGTAGTAGATGCATTGGATGAAATGACCATAAACGATGTTAAACGCTATGCACTGGTAGACATTAGCGAAGTGGAAGGACAGTTGCTTTCAGTTAGTGGTGGAGGCGCAAATGGTGGGGGTACGCCGGCTAAATAATTATAAAATAGTAGTTTACCAAGAGTAGGATACTGAGGTTTTAATTATGGTGGGTATCATATATTATACATTTTAAAGATAGTAAACAATGGATATTAACAAAATTCAAAACGCTGATTTTCTCGATATTCTTTTCGAAAATAGAAACAAAGAATATGGAGCTTACGAGCTTAGGAAAACATATAACCGACGAATAATCATAGCAATTACTGGTATGGTAGTCGTGTGTTTGTTATTTCTCCTTTCTCAGATTTTAGCCAACCGCATTGATACGGATACCGACAAGATTGTTGTACAAGATGTGCAGTTAGAGGATATCAAGACAGAAGAGAAGAGACCTGAGCTGCCACCACCACCACCGCCTCCTAAGCCTGAGCCCCCTAAAGTGGAGATAACTAAATTTACTCCTCCTAAAATCGTAAAGGATGAAGAAGTGAAAGAACCACCACCGCCCCAGGAAAAACTTGAGGAAACAAAAATTGGTGTGATTAATCAGGAAGGACTTAAAGATGAAGGCTTTGTTGCTCCGCCGGCAGAAGTTGGTACTGGTGTTGTAGAAGCTCCAAAAAAAGTAGAAGAGGACTACGACAAGGTATTTACAAAAGTGGAAAAGGAAGCTAAATTTCCCGGTGGTATGGAGGGATGGAAGCGTTACTTAGAGAGAAACCTCGATGCTAACGTAGCCGCTAATGATGGTGCTCCTATGGGTAATTATACAGTAAAGGTGCAATTTATTGTAGACAAAAGCGGTGCAATCAGTAACGTACAGGCAATTGAAGTTCCGAAAACATGCCCAAGTTGCGGGCCAGAAGCTGTAAAAGTTATTAAGAAAGGCCCTAAATGGGAACCTGCAGTTCAAAATGGAAGAAATGTAATATATCAGGCAATTCAGTTTGTAACCTTCCAGGTTGCTGAAGAATAAGTTGATAATGAATAAGAAGTAAAAAAAGTCCTCCCATTGGGGGGACTTTTTTTTATTTACAAAAAGATATTCTTTTGTTGCCTTCGTTGCAATAATTATCATTTTCTTAGAAAATTTCAGAAGTCTTCTCCATTGTTGTTAAACCAATTTTAATGTTTTTAAATTAAATAGATAGTTATGATCACCTACTTTCTTCGCAAGCTGCTACACCAGTTTTAAATGCCTTCACCATCTCTTCGCATCAAATCTTAGAATATCCCTTATTCAATGACCGTTGTCAGAGTCCCTTAAACAAGCTTAAAAAAATCAATGCAAGGCTTCTGCCAAACCTTGGTAATGTATTCTTAGACCTGATAGAGTTGCACTTGCATAATCACAAATATTTAACTTAGGAAGGTATCATTACTTTAAAAGTTATTGACCTTTACAAAGCCATGTCGAAAGATATTTTTAAATTACAATTGTTTTAATAGAAAATGTTGGGAAAACTATCTGGATGGGATGACACTATTGTCGCACTCGCCACACCCCAAGGCATTGGCGCTATAGGTGTAGTACGGGTAAGCGGAGAAGATGCAATAGATATGGTAAACAAATTGTTTCCGACGAAAGATTTGTCGGTAAAGGCATCACATACTTTACATGTTGGAATGCTTCAACAAAAAGGCATACTTATAGACCAGGTAGTTGTTTCCTTATATAGAGCGCCTTCTTCTTATACCGGTGAAAATGTCGTTGAAATATCATCTCATGGATCGCCTTATGTTTTGGAGAGAATAATCAGTGCTGTAACGGCTGAAGGTGCGAGGTTAGCCAAACCGGGTGAATTTACACAAAGGGCATTTCTGAATGGGAAACTTGATCTCACCCAGGCTGAAGCAGTTGCTGATTTAATATCAAGTAATACCGAAGCAAGCCGAAAACATGCACTTCAAAATATAAGAGGCGGATTCTCTTCAATATTGAAAGGTTTACGTGATCAGCTGCTAAGCTTATCAGCTTTAATAGAGCTTGAGCTTGATTTTAGCCAGGAAGATGTAGAGTTTGCAGACAGAAAAAGGCTGAACTATATAATAAATGAAGCTGAAAAAACAACCTCTGATTTATTATCATCTTTTACATTGGGAAATGTAATTAAACATGGTGTCCAGGTAGCTATAGTAGGAAGGCCAAATGCAGGTAAGTCTACCTTACTAAATACTCTCTTAAACGAAAACAGGGCTATAGTAAGTGAAATAGCCGGCACGACGCGTGATACTGTTGAAGAAGTGCTAAACATTGATGGAATACTTTTCCGGCTGATAGATACTGCAGGTATCAGGCAACACACACATGATGCTATAGAAAATTTGGGTATCGAAAAAAGCCTGGAAAAAATGAGCAAGGCTGATGTCGTTATTTACCTTTTTGATGTGAACGAAATATCTGCTGAAGAATTGCAGATTAATATATTCGAATTAAAGGAAAAAGGTGTTCATTATTTATTAGTTGGAAATAAAATTGACTTATGCACAGATGAAGAACTGGCTGAAAAGTTCTCAAACATAAATGTTTTGTATATCTCAGCGGGAAACAAAAAAAATGTAGAAATATTAAAGCAAAGATTGGTAGATGAAGTAATTGGCGGTAATTTGAAAGCAGAAAGTACCATTGTATCGAATGCAAGGCACTATGAAGCCTTAAGATTAGTTCAGGAATCGCTTCTTGATATACAGAAAGGAATGCATAGTAATGTCTCGGGTGATTTGCTGTCACTTGACATACGGCGCTGTTTGCATTATTTAGGAGAAATAACCGGTGAGATCACAAATGAAGATCAATTGGATTATATTTTTAGTAAGTTCTGTATTGGAAAGTAAACAAGTAGAATAACAAGTTATCAACTAAATAATTAAGATTTAAAAGCCTAATACCTTTTTTGTTGGTCAATTGGTAATTCTATTTGGCAAAGGCGCCGTTAATAAAAAAATTACTAAGGGAAACATAATCTAAAAAAGGGCAGTCTATATAACTACCCTATCAATATTGCCTTACAGAAAAAAACTATTTATTTAGCAGGTTATCGAAAGTAACTGCTACGTAATACAGACCTCCAAGAGTTGGCCCGCCTGCATATTGTAAATAGCGGCTATTAAGAAGATTAGAACCGCCTACTTTTAAATTTGCTTTTGCACTGGGAACCCCGAAAGTAACCTGGGCATCAACAGTGCTGTAAGCAGAAATATTTCCGGTTACAAGAGGGCTTTCCCACAAAAATGCATTCTGCCATCTCCATACTACATTGAAACCAATATTTTTTACAATCTCCCGGTTGCCAAAAGACAAATTTGTTGACCAGTCCTGAGTATTGAACCCCGTAACGAAAATGTCATTTGTCGCATTAGATTTCATTTTGTTATAATTAACGTTACCAGACACGGTATACTTTTTAAAAAAGTTGTAAGTGACTCCTAAGGCCGATCCGTAGTTGTAATAAGTATTTTTGGCATTTGTGTAAACGCGGTAGCGATCCTGGCCATTACTGGCAGCAGTAGTTGTTGTGGTGACAGTTGCATCTCTGTTTCTGTCAAGCATTGCAATCGCTGCAGCATCAGTACCCACTGTCTCACCCTTTGGTACAAAGACCTGTACCTGTCCGAGAAAACCATCGTACTGGTTGCTATAAGCATCAATATCCAAAACGAGTTTGTTATCGAACAAAACACTTTTATAACCAACTTCAAAAGAATTAATACGCTCGGGACGTGCTTTTGGCAAATTAGCAACAATAAGTAAATCTTTATTGGAAAGTGCTGCTTCATCTGTATTTCCTGCCGCACCAACAGCAGCATTAAAATTAATGACAGAAGTTTGTGTATAACTATTTTCAAGGTAACGCAGGCCTTCATTTATATAAGACAAGCTACCTACCCGCTTTACCCTTCCGTTATTAACGTATGAAAGAGCTTCGAAAAGTGCAGGAAAACGGTAACCCTGCTGGAAAGTAAGGCGAAAATTGTGTTTATTGTTTACCGTGTATACTGCTGCAAGACGAGGAGTAAATTTGGGGTCAAATTCAGGATTATAATCCACACGTACCGAACCAAATAACTTTAATTTTTCATCAAAAAAAGTTTTGGTAGCCTGGGTAAAGGCACCTAATTTTTTGTAATGCAAATTTTTTCCAAAACTTCCGTCTGCAAGGGCTTTATTACGGTCGGCTATTGGACGGGTAAAATCAACAAAATTATTTCCATCAGGAATTATTTCATATACACGAGCATCACCACCAACAAGCAAATTAAAAACTTTAACCTGTTCAGACAAATCCCATTGTGCTTCTGTATGGTACAACCGGCTTCTTTGTATCAAAGCTGCTCCACCAGTTGCGGGCGCATCAGGAACTGTACTTGATTTGATATCCCAGTTATTAATTTTAATAATTGTATTCTTTAAACTTTCAAATTCTGCGGTTCCTGGTTCTACGCGACCCCCATCTGCTGCAGCTCTTGCAATGCTGGCAGCGGTTGCAAGGTCACCTCCCTTATTCAGTTCGGTTTCAAGTGCGTTTTTATATTTAGCAGCCCAGGCATTATTGCTTCCTCCGCTTGCAATATCGAGGTTATCAGCCAAGGGTTTGACGTTATAAGAATCTCCGGTGTTCTCTGTAGAAACATAACCACGGACTACGTAATTGTTTCCTTTTAGTTCAAGTTTATGGTTTTGTACCACAACGTTATCTAAGTGTATTTTATTACCACGTTGAAATACACCGTCCATTTTACCAATACGATATGAATAGGATAATTCAGCATTTTCATGTAACCGGTAGTGAATGGCCGCATCCAATTTGAGGTTATCTACTTTTGGACTTACCAGATCTGTTTCCCAATAACCTGTACGGGCAACTCGCAATGTTTGATTAGGCTGTCCGTTAAGGGTAAGGCCACTTATAGATACAACGTTACTTCCTGCGAGTGCATCATCACCATATTTATTCCAGCCATCAAATGCAACATTATCACTCCCGTTTAATTCAGTGAATCGAGGGTTAGCACTTTTAAGATTATTTGTATTCTGATCGAGACGGGTATCCGATCTCCAATCTATGCCTTGCATATAACTGCCGTTTATTTTAAAAGCCCATTTATTATTAAACGCTTTTGCATAACGAATAGCGGTTTCAGTTAAAATACCTGGGGCATGATCTTTACCATCAACATGATTAATACCGGTTTTTTGATAAATACTTAATCCCTGGTACAGGAATGGACTTTTGGTTAGCAGGTTTGCCATACCATTAATTGCATTCATTCCATATAATGCAGATGCGGCTCCAAGTGTAATTTCTATACTCGCAATGTCAAGTTCTGTTGGCCCGATGGCATTACCTAATGGCACCCCTAAAGTGGCAGCCTGCATATCTACACCATCAACCAGTTGCATGAACCGAAAGTTGTTTGGAATATTAAAACCCCGTGTATTAGGTACTTTAAATGTGAGGCTGGAAGTTGTCATTTGAACGCCCTTTACGTTCTCCAAAGCATCATAAAAGCTTGGTGCGGGAGATTCTCTTATAGCCCTGATGTCTAATTTCTCGATCGCAACAGGTGACTTTAAAATGCTTTCCGCTACGCGGGATGCAGTAACTACGACTTCTTTTCCAAGTACGGTTTGTGTAACTAAAGCAACAGATAGCTTTGAAGCCATGCTTTTTACTTCAAACTCCTGCTGCTCAAAGCCTATAGATGAGAAAACAAGGGTAAGCGGAAATTTATTTTTTGTTTTAATGGTAAAGTGACCGGCATTGTTGGTAATAGTGCCTGCTACTGTTCCTTTTATCTGAACACTTACTGATGGTATTGGTTCTTTTGTTTGCTGGTTCTCTACCGTTCCGGAAACCTCAATAAGGTTATTTCCCTGTGAAAAAGAAAATTTAACAAAAGAAATTGAAAGCCAAAAAAGAAGAACTATTTTAATTATTTGATTCTTTTTCGCAAAAAGATTACCATCTGGTAAATGATGTTTCATTTTATCAGTTATTATTATGAAGAAATTTATTTATGAACTATATAGAATTAGCAACAACAGGTTGTTGTTGAAGGTGCATCGCCTAAAAATTGAGAAGATATTTTACGCATTAGTCTACCGTTTCGGTGGACAAATATATTCCACAATTTTTACTTACCAAATTTTTTTTAGAAAGAAGAAAATCCACAATATAACAGCGGTATTTGCGGGAGATAAAATATTCCAGGTAATAATTGTCCCGCAGATAGCGGGATAATCGCAGATAAAAAATTCCTAAGAGTTAATGCTTATTTTTTAAAAAATCTAAATTCAAAATCAGGGATTTAGTCAGCACTATCTGTGTTATTGCAGAAAGAAATATTAATGCTTGTTCACTTTCACTTCTGCATGCATCACCTGGTGCGAAGCTTTATATAGTGTATTCAAACTGGTTAAAATAACGAAAGCACCTACAATAATAAACATTGTTTTTAACGGCAACTTACCAACCAGTCTTGCAGCTATTGGTGCCGCAATAAGGCCACCTATAATAAGCCCTGCAACATCTAAAAGAGGTACACTTTTCAACAGAATAAAAAAGGTAATGGAACTAGCCAGTACGACAAAGAACTCTGCAAGACAAACGGAGCCAATAACATAGCGGGTACTTCTTCTTTTTGCTATCAAAGTGCTTGTAACTAATGTACCCCAACCGCCGCCCGCAAAAGCATCCATGAAACCACCGGCTGTTGCGAGCCACCCGGCTTTTTTTACTTTATTGTGATACTTGTTTTTACCGAAGGCTTTACGAACAATATAGTATCCCAGATATAACGTATATATGGAAAGAGGAATGCGGACGTAAGAAGAATATTTTTGGCCTAAAAATGCTAAAACTGCTCCTATAATTGCACCAATAACGCCAGGAATAACCAGGGTACGAAACAACTTTTTATTAATGTTACCAAAGCGATGGTGACTATAACCTGATACTCCACTGGAGAAAACCCTCGCAGTATGCACCCTGCTGCTGACAATTGCAGGGGGCACACCATTCGCCAAAAGAAAAGTAGTCGATATAGTACCATATCCCATGCCTAAAGAACCATCAGTCATTTGTGCAAGAAAACCTGTAAGCAACATGATTAAAAAAGACTTTGTATCAATATACTCAGGAATGGTTCTTACTCCTTCAATTATTTTAGCATAAGGAACGTAAGAAAGCAAACCGTGACCAATTATCATGAATAAAAAAGCAAACAAACACCATTTAACCACTTTTTGCCATTGCTTTTCTTCAGTTTTTGGCAATGCTTCCAAATCAATTTGTTTGGCAACAAGCACTTTTGTAAGGTCGTTTAGCCGTTTTACTTTTTCATTAAAATCACCATCAATGCCATTCCTGAGAGTTTGCATGTTATCTAAGACATTTTCCATTTCGTCAGGCAGCATATTGTTTATTACTTCCTTCAGGCGCTTTGCAATAGTCGGAGATTTTCCATTAGTAGAGATAGCAATCTTAAGGCTGCCTTTTTTGACGACAGAACCAAGATAGAAATCGCACAAAGCTGGTTTGTCTGCTGCGTTTACCAGCTTACCTTTCTTTTTTGCTGCATTACTTATTTCAGCGCTTGCCAGAGCATCGTCTATTGCAACAATTAGAATATCTGCATCTTCCAAATCATCTACAACAAAGGCTCTTTCATACAATATAATATTGGAATGTGTTGCTGCGAGTTCCTTTATCTCATCCTTTATTGTTATTCCAACTAATGCAATTGTAGTCAAGGGAGAATTCTGTAAAACAGTGTTCAGTTTTTCCAGGCCTATATTTCCACCACCCACAATTAAAAGACGCATTTGTTCCAGTTTCAAAAAAACCGGAAACAGGTTGTTTGTTTCTTTTACTTCGACAGGTAAGACTTGTTCTTCTATATTTAATTTTGTATTCGCCATTATTCTTTCTTCATTCACCTTTTCACTTATCACAAAAAAAAGGAAACTCCTGCTTACTAAACTTATTTGTTTTACTTTTTATAAATTTCCATTAACAACTGCCCTGTTTGTATAATCACCAAATGTTTCCCCGTCGACTCTTTCAGTGGTATATCTGCCAAAAAGATCATCAAGTTCATTTAGTATAGCTTCCTCCTCCAGGCTTTCCTTGTAAAGCTTATTCAAACGTTGACCAACTCTATCTCCTCCTAGCTGCAGATTGTATTTGCCTAAAGCTGTTCCTACAAAACCTATTTCAGCAGCAAATGGTCGTGCGCATCCGTTAGGGCAACCCGTCATTCTTATAACGATTTCATCCATTATAAGGTCATGCTTAATTAATAGGGGCTCTATTCTCGAAAGTAAAGCCGGCATATATCGCTGCCCTTCTGCCAATGCTAACGGACAGGTATTTAAAGCCACACAAGCCATAGCATTTTTTCGAATAACAGATGCATTATCAGTATGCTCTATAATTCTAAATCTCTCCAGTATTTCCTGGATGGCTTCTTTGTCTTCCTGCTTAATATCACTCAAAATCAAATTCTGATTACATGTAAATATGAAATTTGCCTTTCCTGTTTTTGCAACTTCTAATAGAGCAGATTTTAAAGCCACATTTTCGTCATCCAGAATTCTTCCGTTTTCAATAAAAACTGTATAATACCATAACCCTTCATGATTTTGTTCCCATCCGTAAAAATCGCGCCGGGATTCAAAATGAAAAGGCTTCGCTTCTTCCAATTCAAACCCACATCTTCTTTCCAGTTCTTCTTTCCACCACGCTAATCCAAGCCTGTCAACCGTATATTTCAACCTTGCCACTTTTCTGTCGCTACGATTACCATAATCTCTTTGAATAGTTGCTACCTCATAAACAGCCTTCAATGTTTTTTCTTTGCCGCCAACAAAACCAAGCACAGATGCAAGTCTCGGATAATGGTCAGGATTGCCATGAGTTGCAGACATACCACCACCGATTGCAATGTTGAAACCTTTCAGTTCGCCGTTTTCAATAATTGCAATCAAAGCAAGGTCATTAGCCAGCACATCAATATCGTTGTTGGGCGGAATAACAATACCTACTTTAAACTTACGGGGCATGTACCTGTTCTGGTACAAAGGGTCCTTTTCAAGCTCTTTTTCAACTAACTTCTCTCCATCAAGCCATATCTCATAATATGCATTTGTTTTTGGCAAAAGCATTTTTACTATATCCTCTGCATACCCGAATATCTCTGCATGAAGAGGAGATTGTTTAGGATGAGAAGAACAAAGTACATTACGGTTAATATCTCCACAGGTAGCAATAGTTGACAAGCCTGCTTCATTAAATGCTTTAAGCGTTGGTTTTACCCTCGACTTTAAAACACCATGCAATTGTATGGTTTGCCTTGTTGTAATCTTAAGGATACCAGTCGAATTTTCTCCTGCGATATTATGAAGGGCTATATATTGAGCAGGAGATAAAACACCCCCGGTTAATCGTAACCTTATCATAAAAGAATACAACCGCTCCAGTTTCTTTTCAGCACGTTCATCCCTGCGGTCACGGTCGTCCTGTATATACATACCATGAAATCGGACAAGTGCAATATCATCTTCATTTATACTACCCGTAATCTCGTTTGCAAGGCTCTCAACAAATGTTCCCCTTAGACTATCACTTGCCATCTTTATCCTTTCGGTTGACGAAAGGTTCTCGTTATTTTCAGCCATAATTGTAAGCCCCCAACCCCTAAAGGGGAGTTTAGCCCAGCCCTAAAGGGAGTATTAAGAACCCCTTTTAGAGTTGGAAAGTTGTTTTAAAAAATAATGTTGCATAAAGATTTATTACGAAGTTTAGCACCTTACTCCACTTTAGGGGTTGGGGGCTAATACACATCCTTCAAATACCTATCTTCTTCTTTCATCTGCTCTACAAACTGTACAGCTTCTTCAATTGTTTTATTTCCAAACTTCTCCACTATCTGCATCAAGGTGTCTTCCACATCAGCGCTCATTGGTTCCTTTGCGCCGCAAACGTATATTGATGCTCCATTATTAATCCAATTGTAAAGTTCCTCACCATTTTGCAGCATTTTATGCTGTACATATACTTTCTCTTTTTGGTCTCGCGAGAAGGCAAGATTTATTTTTGTAAGTGTTCCTGTTTCTTTCCAGTTTTGCAATTCGGTCTGGTAAAGAAAATCTGTTACAAAATGCTGGTCTCCAAAAAATAACCAGTTACGGCCTGTTGCTCCTGTAGCATCACGTTGCGCAAGAAAAGAACGGAAAGGTGCAATACCCGTTCCTGGTCCTATCATAATAATATCCATATCATCTGCAGGAAGGCGGAATAAATTGTTTTTGTGAATGTAAAACTCAATATTACGATCAGCAGGTAACTGAGATAAATAATCAGAACACAAACCACATTTCCATTCATCATTTACATGAAACTTATCTCTTGCGACTGTTATATGGACTTCACCACTGTGTGCCTCGGGAGAAGAAGAAATAGAATATAATCTCGGAGCAATAGGTTCGAGGATTTCGATCAATTCATCAAATTGGCTATTATCTTTTAATGGATAAATTTTCAACAAATCGAGTAAGGCAATTTTAGTTGAAGGAATATCCTGGTTAACCAGAGCTGCATATTTACTTACAACCCTCTCAGGTAAATAAAAAATATTCAGCTTCTTTTTAAGCAAATTAAAAGCAGTTACTTCCTCATTTCGAAAAGTAAAGGTTTTTTGACGATCTATATTTAAAAGTTCAACTATCGGCTCGACAATTCTGGAAGGATTTTCAGGAATAACTCCAAGGGAATCACCAGGCAGGTATTCTATATCATCTGCACCAATTTCAATATGATGAGTTTCTTTGTTAGAACCTCTGTCATTAAGATTTATATTGGTTAAAATAGTACCGTTATAAATTTTTTTACCAGTGGATTTTTTAGCGATAGTCGGGGCAGCAACAACTTGAGTGTTTGCTGCGGGAGCCTTAAGGCTTAACTGATTTAAAACCTGTGAAAACCATCCCTCTGCTTCATTTTCATAGTCCACATCGCACTTTTGCAAAGGTATGATTCGCTTACCACCAAGCTTTTCCAATTGCTTATCTACCTCTTCTCCTGCTGTACAAAACAGTGGATAAGAAGCATCCCCCAAAGCTAATACACCGAACTTTAACTTGTCAAGTTTAAAGCCATTGGTATGAATATGGTCATAAAACTTTTTAGCAGCAGCCGGAGGGTGACCTTCACCATGTGTACTAACGATAGATAAAAAATATTCTTCCTTCGGAAGGTCATTTAGTCTGTACTGATCGAGACTTACAACCTTTGCGGTAATTCCGTTTTTCTTTGCTTTTGCAGCAAATTCTGAAGCTAGTTTTTTTGAATTGCCAGTTTCAGTGCCATAAGCTATAGTAATCTTATTCGTTACCGACTTTGTCTCGGCCACTGCTGGTTGTAGCTGGGGTGCAGTCTTTCCGTTTGAGAGCATTCCTGATAAATACCCATTTACCCAGATTGTTTCTTCCCGGGTTAGAGTGGATAAATAGTCAAGCAGGTTTTTTAATTTAGACTCTTGTAGCATTTAAGGTTACTTTATTCGAATTTTCAATTTTCGTTAGTTGATTAGAAATTGGTTTAAAATAGTATTCACTGCTGTTGCTGTTTTCTAACCAGGCAAACTGTTGATGAAGCGCAACTACTTTTCCTATAATTACTAAAGAGGGTGAAATAAAGCACTTTCCTTTAAGTTGTTCTTCATATTCATATAAACTCGTTATATGTACATTTTGTAAAGGCGTTGTTGCCTGTTCGATTACTGCAAGCAGTTTGTCTTCTGCAATATTATTTTCTACCAGCTTCTCAACGAGCTTATCTAGTGTTTCCGATGACATATAGAAAACCAGGGTATCATCAGTTTGAGCAAGATCTTTCCAATACTCGTTTGTAACAACATCAGATTTATAATAAGTAAGCAAACGAACAGCAGTGGAGTAGCCTCTTGCAGTTAATGGAATGCCGGCATAAGCTGACGCACCTAAAGCGGCAGTTACACCAGGAATAATTTCGTAAGAAATATGATTAGAAACAACTGTCTCTAATTCATCCATAATATTTGAGAATATTGATACATCACCACCTTTCAAACGCACAACGAGCTTACCCTCTAATGCAAATTGTACTATCAATTCATTGATTGTTGCCTGTGGAGTTGATACACCTCTGCGGCACTGCTTTCCTACGTATACAATTTCTGCATCAGGTTTTACATATTCGTTCAATATCTCTTCACTAACCAACCTGTCAGCCAGCACGACATCGGCCTGTGCCAAATATTTGGCAGTTTTAATAGTAATAAGTTCAGGGTCTCCCGGACCAGCAGCAGCCAGTATCACTTTTCCTTTCACTTGTTGTATTCCGGTTTTCATATAAAATCTTTATTTTTATCTCCTACCACACTAAAATCTCAAGATTTTTAAATTCTCTCTACGCGTTTCCGTGTTTAATGCGAGCTTTTTTTTAAAACAAACCTTCTATAGACAAATATCTTTCGCCTGTATCGTAGCAAAATGTAAGTATTCTTGAACCTTTAGGAATTTCCGGTAACTTTTGAGCAACTGCCGCTAATGCAGCTCCTGTAGAAATACCTACTAAAATTCCTTCTTCCCTTGCAGCCCGCTTTGCATATTCAAATGCTTCTTCTTTTTTAATTAGTATTGTTCCATCCAAAAGAGCCATATTTAAAATAGATGGGATAAAACCAGGGCCTAACCCCTGCAAAGGATGAGGTCCCGGAGCACCACCACTAATAACCGGTGATAAGGCAGGTTCAACAGCAAATACCTTGAGATTACTGAATTTTTCTTTCAGTATTTCGTTCAGGGCTGTAATATGTCCGCCGGTACCAACACCTGTGATAATATAATCCAATCCTTCAGCAAAATCGTTTAATACTTCCCTTGCAGTAGTTTGCCGGTGAATTTCAGTATTTGCAGGATTATCAAATTGAGCGGGCATCCAGGCATTTGATGTTGTGCTTACTATTTCTGTTGCTGTCTCAATAGCTCCTTTCATACCTTTTTCACGGGGCGTTAATACAAATTCAGCCCCATATATTGCCATCAGCCTTCTTCTCTCAATGCTCATGCTTTCGGGCATCACCACAATTAGTTTATAACCTTTTACGGCGGCTACAATGGCAAGCCCTATACCTGTGTTTCCTGAAGTGGGTTCAACAATAACACTGCCTTCTTTTAAAATACCTTTGGCTTCTGCATCTTCAATCATCGAGAGAGCAATCCTGTCTTTTATACTTGCTCCCGGATTATTCTTCTCCATTTTTATCCATACTTCATGTTCTTTACCAAATAAGTTATTGATACGTACATGGGGTGTATTTCCTATCGTTTCTAATATATTTCGAGCTTTCATTTAATATTTTGCAGTTTTCGCCTCGCCCTCAATCCCTCTCCTCGCGGAGAGGGAGGCAGAACATTATGACCTCAACCCGGCCCTCTCCAATGGAGAGGGAGAAGGGAAAAACATCCAATCCCATAAATCCCAATCATCCCACACTCCCAGTTCAGATAACAAAATTCAGTGCCTCTGGCAATGGATTTTTATCTCTCACCTGTATCTCACTTTTATGATATACAACTGAGAATGGTGGAACGCTATAAGTAAGCCAGACATTACCGCCAATAATGCAGTCATGTCCTATTATTGTATCACCTCCTAAAATGGTTGCACCCGAATAAATAATTACATGGTCTTCTATGGTCGGATGACGTTTGGTACTAGCTGCGCTTTTAGCTACATTTAATGCCCCCAAAGTAACGCCTTGATACACTTTTACATTATTTCCGATTATCGAAGTCTCGCCGATTACAATACCGGTACCGTGATCAATAAAAAATGACTCGCCGATTTCTGCGCCCGGATGTATATCTATACCTGTTTTGCTATGTGCATATTCAGATAATATTCTTGGCAAAGTTTTGATTCCCTGCATATGTAACTGGTGGGAGATACGATAAATAGCGGTGGCATAAAAACCAGGATAGGCTACCAACACTTCCTCTATAGACTGAGCAGCAGGGTCAAATTTTAATATAGCTTCAGCATCTAAAAGCAAACTTTTGTATATGCCGGGAATAGCCTCAAAAAGACTGAAAGTATGCTGTTTTACCTTTTCTTCATTTTTTATCAGCTCATATAATAAAGCTGAAAAGGTGTTTTTCAAACTTTCATATTGTTCAACCAGCTTTTCTTCACCAAGCTTCTTTTCATGTGGGCCAAAGAGGAAAAAAAATAACTCATCTATAAAATCTTCTGCAATCTGTTTGTCGGGAAAGCCACGAAAACAAGTCGTGTTCCTTTTAAAAACCGCATTAATAAATTCGCGTTGTTTCATGCTTTGAATGTATAGTTCTGATTGCAATTCCATAGCTTCTTATTATTCTGCTTTAGGGACTAAGGTTTGTATCATACAAGCGCCAACTGTTACAAGACTGGTTTCATCAATTAATATAGCCCCCCCGTTTACGCGCAGTTTAGTATACTCATCAAAAACGATAGGGGAAGCTGTTTTAATCTTTGCTTTTACTATATCATTCAATGCAGCGCTTTTAATGCTATAATCCTTTTCGAGGCTATTTACATCAAGCCTGTATTCAATATCTTTCACGACGCTTTTGACAACCCGGCTGTTTATTTGTAAAAAATATCTGTTGCCTGAATTTAAGGGTTTGTTTGCCATCCAGCAAACCAGCACATCTACTTCCTGCTCTACATGAGGAATACTATCAGCCCGCACAATAACATCTCCACGGCTTACATCTATGTCATCTTCCAAATGCAATACAACACTTTGTGGTGCGTAAGCTTCATCAATTTCTTCACCGCCAATTTCAATAGTTTTAACTGTACTTCGAAGCCCCGAAGGTTGTACGATAACTTCGTCGCCTTTGGCAAAAACTCCACTTATTAGTTTACCCGCATATCCACGGTAATCATGCAATTCATCTGTTTGAGGCCTGATTACATACTGAACGGGAAAACGGGCATCTGTATAGTTTATGTCCTTTTCAACTTCCACTTTCTCTAAAAATGCCAGCATTGACTCACCTTCATACCAGGGCATTTTATCGCTTTTGTCAACAATGTTATCACCATTAAGCGCTGAGATAGGAATGTAGGTTACATCTTTCAAACCAAGCTGAGCAGCTACTTTTGAATATTCAATTACTATATTATTATAAACATCCTCGCTAAAACTAACAAGGTCCATTTTATTAATAGCAACAACAACATGTGGCAATTGCAATAAAGAAGCAATGATAGAATGTCGCCGGGTTTGCTCAATAACCCCATGACGTGCATCAATTAAAATAATGACAAGGTCTGAGTTACTTGCACCGGTAACCATGTTCCGGGTATATTGAATATGTCCGGGGGCATCGGCTATAATAAATTTTCGGTTAGGCGTAGAGAAATATTTATAAGCGACGTCTATTGTTATCCCCTGTTCGCGTTCGGCACGAAGGCCATCGGTAAGTAAAGCGAGGTCAATAGCTCCATCTTCTTTATTCTTACTTTGTTTTTCAATTGCCTCTAACTGGTCAATTAATATAGACTTACTGTCATAAAGCAACCGCCCTATCAAAGTACTTTTTCCGTCATCAACGCTTCCTGCAGTTATTAATTTTAATATATCCATGCCCCTATTCGCCCTAAATCCCTGAAGGGATTTAAGAAATTTTTATAAATGATTCAAATTTTTTTTGTTACAAGCATTTGTTTTCTATTCAACATCGTTGTGTCACTCGCTTGTACTGTAACTCTTTATTGAGCTTTTCTTTTGAACCACCAAGACACTAAGGCACAAAACTTCATTAAGTTTCTTTGTGCATCTTCGTGTTATTTGTGCCTTAGTGGTTTATTTCTCAACAAAAAATCATGGTTCTAAAAATATCCATTCTTTTTCCTGTCTTCCATAGCTGCTTCACTCACCCTGTCATCTATGCGGGTTTCGCCTCGTTCACTGGTTTTAGTTGCTATAATTTCAGTTATAATATCATCTATAGTACTTGCATTTGATTCCACTGCTGCTGTGCAAGTCATATCGCCAACTGTACGGTATCTTACTTTTTTCCGCACTACAGTATCTCCCGGGTCAAGCCTGATAAATTCACTGGTAGCTACCAACTGATTTTCATATTTAAGCACCTCTCTTTCATGTGCATAATAGATGGAAGGAAGCTCTATTTCGTTACGACGTATATAATTCCATACATCCAGTTCAGTCCAGTTACTTATAGGGAAAACCCGAACGTTTTCGCCTTTATGTATTTTACCATTATAAGTATTCCATAATTCAGGTCGCTGAAGTTTTGGATCCCACTGGCCAAACTCATCACGAACAGAAAATATTCTTTCTTTAGCTCTTGCTTTTTCTTCATCGCGGCGGGCGCCACCGATACATGCATCGAATTTAAATTCTTCTATAGTATCTAATAAGGTAAAAGTCTGTAGTGCGTTACGGCTGGCGAATTTTCCTTTTTGCTCGGTAAGACCTTTAGCTATTATGGTATCTTCTACATTTCTCACAATCAGTTTCTCACCAATTTTTTCTGCAAGCTCATCACGAAAATCTAAGGCTTCAGGAAAATTATGGCCGGTATCAATATGCACCAAAGGAAAAGGGAACTTTCCCGGGCGAAAAGCTTTTAACGCAAGGTGCACTAATGTAATCGAGTCTTTGCCGCCTGAAAATAACAAAGCAGGCCGCTCGAACTGTCCTGCAACCTCTCGAAATATATGTATTGCTTCCGATTCTAAATTGTCTAAATAATCAAAATGATATTTGTTCATTTTTCACTTATACTTGTTGAAGGTTATTAGTATGAACATGCAAACCGCATTCTTTTTTACTGGCGTCTTCCCACCACCATCTGCCTGCTCTGAAGTCTTCGCCCGGCCTTATAGCTCTTGTACACGGCTGACAACCTATACTGACAAAGCCTCTGTCATGTAAAATATTATAAGGAATATTATGATCATTGATGTAAGCCTTAACCTCTTCAGTTGACCATTTTACCAATGGGTGATACTTTATTAGTCCATTAACTTCATCCCACTCAAAAGCTTTCAAATCATGACGATTCGGTGAATGTTCGGCACGAAGCCCCGTAACCCAGATTGCATTTCCTTTTAATGCCCTTCGTAACGGCTCAACTTTACGGATATGACAACAGGTTATCCTGTTTTCAGGAGCTTCATAAAAAGAGTTAGGTCCCTTTTCAGCTACAAAAGGTTCCAGTAAAGTATTGTCGGGATAATAAGGTTTAATATTAGTATTATACCGCTCATTTGTACGGCTCCATACAGAATAAGTTTCCGGAAAAAGCCTGCCGGTGTCGAGTGTAAATATTTTTAAAGGGAGATTATTAGCAAGAATATGATGCGAAATAACCTGGTCTTCCCAACTAAAACTTGTTGAAAAAGTAACTTTACGGGGATATAAAAAGGCTAATTGCTCAAGCGTTTGAGCTATTGATAACTCTTTTGCCTTTTTTTGTAAATCCGCTATATTATCTGATAATTGTTGAGTCATTACAATAATGATTGGAGCAGCAAAATTAAGACAGAATTATTCGTCTACCAAATCAGTAGAGTTAAGGCTTGTTAATTGAAGTCATAAAAGAGTAATATTTTTTTAAAATATTTATTGAGTTATAGCTGTATAAGCTTTTTGTATTTTGGCGATCGTTAGCTTAAGTTTTGCAATTGCAGCAGTAATCTTAATTTCAACAAATTTCATTTATTATGCCCTAACTGTTTCATCGGAGAAATTGAAGCTCGTAAAGTGTTTTGGCAATTTTAATTTATTTGTTTCGTACCTTTTGTATGAAATAAATAGTACATCAAAGCTCTCCAGCTTCCTATCTAATTTATAAGGCGATTAATCAAACTAAAAGTGTGAAAAAAAGTTATAACATCATTGCAAGTATGATTTATAATTTGTAGGTTTATTATAAATTAAAGTTTGTGTTACGGGTGCTGCCTATAATTTTCTTCCTGTTATTCCTTTTCTCATTAAGGGTAGGCGCACAGCAGAAAAGCTACGTTTTTCAACATCTTACCTCAAAAGACGGATTAGCATCTAGTATAGTAAGCTCGGTTTTCCAGGATTCAAAGGGATTTTACCGGATAGGCGGCAATAATGGTTTGCAGAAATTTGATGGAAAAAATTTTACCATAGTTTCGAGGAATGACAATAATAACAGTGATATTCTATCTTGGACCGTTATTAATCCGGTTGAAGACAAAAGAGGTACTATATGGGTATTTAACCAGGGATTTATTTATGGTTACCTGCCTGAAGGAAAGATCGATACAATTAAAATAAATGATGATACTACGAATACTGCCTCTAGTGATATACGAAGTTTTTGTAAAGATGAAAAGGATAATATATGGATTGCCACTGTCTTAAACGTTTACAAATATGACAGTTACAAAAAAAAATGTGTACTCTGGTTACCTTTTCCCGAGCTAGTTAACTGGGTAACAAACACAATTTATGATGCTGTTAAAAAAGGGATCTGGCTTGCAATAAAAAGAGATATTTTGTTTGTGGATGTTCAAAGCAAAAAGATAAGTAAGCTTTTCTTCAACAATCATCAGGATACAGCAAATATCCCCGCCTCAAATTTTGCCAGGATTTGGATGGATAGTAAGCAAAACCTCTGGCTTAGTGCATGGAACGGCTTACTTTATAAATATAATACCATTACTTTTAAACAAGAAGTGTATAATGTTTTTAATAAAGTGGATAAAAACAATAACCTAAGTACCAGAACTATACCATTTTGCTTTGTTGAAGATAAACAAAATCGCATATGGATAGGTTGTTTTAACGGAGGTTTTTACTACTATGACCCACAAACTAATGTAATTCATCCTGTTCGGGTTAGCAATAACATTCCTCACTCGTTGCATTATGACTATGCCATTCCTGCTTTAGCCTTAGATAATGAAGGAAACATTTGGGCAGGCACCGATAAGGGTGTTAGTATATTCAATCCTTCTTTTCAGCGGTTTACTACTATTGATGAGAACAACCTGGAGAATACTTTTCCAAAAATTGATGTGACAAAAATATTTGAAACAAGTACAGGAGACATTTTAGTAGGTACCTGGGGAAGAGGATGGTTCGTATTGGACAAAGAGTTTAGCTTAAAAAAGCATCTTTATGATGAAAACATAGCATCGATGAAGTCTCTGAGATACCAAAAAAATTTAGTCTGGTGCTTTGCTGAAGATCATAATAAAAAGATTTGGATTGGATACCAAAATGGGTTGATAGGTATTTTAGATCCTGCAAATCAACACATCCAATATATTGAGGTGCCCGAATTTGATAAAAGCACAATTATGGCAATGCAATGTGATGCCGAGGGGAACATGTGGTTCGGGTTACATTCTGGTTTTTTAGGCAAGTGGGATGTAATAGAACGTAAATTTCATGTTTATAAGAACTCACTTGCTTTCTCCGATCAGGAAGCCGCAATAAATGATATTTTGATTAACAGGAAGGGCGAAATATGGATAGCAACAGCCAACAATGGTTTTTATTGTTTTGATCCTGTCAAGGAAAAAGTTACAGAACTGTATACCGACAAAAAAAAGGGCTACATTATTGATAATAATATAACCTCCCTTACTCAAATTAATGACTCCATTATTGGTGTATCCACAGTATCGAAAGGATTTATATTGTTTAATCAAAGAAAAAAATCTTTTTCCTCCTTTACTATGCAAAACGGATTACCGGTTAATACCGTCCGGGGATTAGCAAAGGATAAGCAAAACAATATATGGATAGCTACTGATGATGGATTGTTAAGAATGAATGCATCAAATAACAAAATGACTTCTTTTGATGAAGAAGAAGGAGTATTGCTGAAACAATTTCAGGGAAATATTGTAACGCTAAGTGACGGCAGAATGGTAATTCCTGGTTCAACCGGCTTCGTTTATTTTTCACCCGACAGCATTAAAACGCCAACACCACCGCCTAATGTGCAAATTACTAACTTTAAAGTATTTGATAAATCATTGTTGATTGATTCTGTCTTATTCCAAAATAAAACAATTCAATTAGATTACACACAAAATTTTATAACCATCGGCTATGCTTCGCCCGGTTTTTTGGGTCGAAACACCACACAATACTTTTATCAGCTTCAGGGTGTTGATAAGGATTGGGTGAAGGCAGGTACACAACGTTTGGTCGGTTATACCAATTTAAGCCCTGGTCATTATATATTTAAAGCGAAATGTGAAAACGGTGATGGTATTCCCTCAAAAAAAATAAATTATTTAAGTATCAATATTCGACCGCCATGGTGGCTCACGTGGTGGGCTTATTGCCTGTATGGGTTCCTGGCAATGAGCATTACCTACACCTTGTATCGTAATAATATTAATCGGTTAGAAAAAAAACAGGCTGCGCAAATTAAAGCAATGGTGGCTACGCAAGAGGAAGAACGTAAACGCATTTCAAGAGACTTACATGATGATGTAGGGACGAAACTTTCTGCATTAAAACTCTTTTTATCTTCCCTGCAACAAAAAGCAATCAATACAAACAATGAAGAAATAAAATCACTTGCAGAAAGCTCTGAACAATTTATCACAGAGGCTATACAGGATGTGCGGCAGCTATTGCTTAATTTAAGCCCGACTGTTCTTGAAGACTTCGGCTACACTACTGCAGTGGAAGGATTGGTAAATAAGATGAATGAAACAAAACAAATTCAGTTTACCCTTGTAGTGTTTGGTATGAAGCAGCGTTTACAGAAAGATTATGAATTAGCCTTATACAGGATTACACAGGAACTGATAAATAATGTATTGAAACATGCTGAAGCAAAACATGTATCGCTGCAAATCGGGCAACGGAATGAAAAAATAATCTTAATGATAGAAGATGACGGAAAAGGATTTGATCTGAACATACACAAAGATGGCTATGGATTAAATAATTTAGAGGCACGTACTAAATTAATGCATGGAATTATGACTATTGATTCGCAACCTGAAAAAGGGACAAGTGTTTTGATTGAAATACCGTATCGCCGGAATTTATTCAATTGATTATGCTAAAAGCAAGCGTGCAATTGTATCACAACGTTTAAAATGAATTATCAATTACCCATAAATTTATTAATTGCAGACGACTATCAACTCATCACCGATGGGCTTAGTAAAATACTGGAAGAAGAAAAAGGGATCGGTAAAATTTATACTGCAAATAATGGAAAAGAAGCAGCAGATAAAGCTTTGATGAATGAGGTAGATTGTATAATCATGGATATTAACATGCCGGTATTAAATGGATTAGAGGCAACTAAACTTATAAAACAAGAAAAACCATTTATAAAGATAATAGTGGTAAGTATGTTGTGCGATGCTTCTATTGTAAACAAAATGCTGAAGGCCGGAGCAGATGCATTTATTAATAAAGATACAGGGAAGGATGAACTTTTAAAAGCATTAGATAAGGTAATGTGGAATGAAAAATACATAAGTCCTGAAATTGCTAATAACTTATTTACGCATCTTAACGACCGTAATATTAATACACCAAATAATGAAAAGCATCTTACCACAAGAGAAATTGAGATCATACGCTACATCGCAGATGGTCTTACCAACCATGAAATTGCGGATAAACTTTTTCTCAGCGTCGGTACAGTAGATACCCATCGAAAAAATATGCTTGCGAAACTGAAAATAAAAAACACAGCCTCCCTTGTAAAGTATGCAGCAGATCATAAGCTGCTGTAATATCCCTCACATTTTCCATTTTTATTTTTCGCTACACCAAAAGGTGTAGATGGAAAATACCCCTTTTAGTGTATTGTGCAGCGCCTATTTATCTTTCACCTTTGTGCATAAGTATTTGAAAAAGTGATGCTTAACCCTTTTCATGCATAGCAAAGTTCTACTTCGGGAGCTTTGCTTACCTTATTAGATGATGCAGTTTCTTTTAAGAATTTACCAGAAGTATAATCCAATATCTAGGCTTATTTAATGAATCTCTCAAGGAAAGTAATAAAACTGATCTGTCGAAAGCTAGGCCTTTTTCAAAAATGAGAAATGAAATATAGATATACTAACTAATAATAAAAAACCTACATTATTAACTATTAAAAAATCAATTATGCCAATTTCTGAAAATTCAAACACGGACACCCCTGCGATTAAAGCAAAAAACGATTCAACAGGTGCAGCAGTTTGGGGGAATTCTCAAACAGGGACCGCCATTATTGGACAGAGCATAGATCAACGAGGTGTTTTAGGTGAAAGTAATAATGCTCAAGGGGTATGGGGCGTCAGTCACGCTGCCTACCACGGGGGAGTTACAGGAGTAAATGACAACCAAGGCGATCAGGCGGGTCCGGGAGTATTTGGACAGAGTAAAGGTACCGGAGTTTGGGGAGAAAGTGAGACATGGATGGGAGTATATGGTCACAGTAAAAGTGTAACAGGGGGCGCAGGAGTAATGGGGCAAAATGATGGAGGCGCTGGTGTTTTGGGTAAGAGTATTAACGGAGTTGGTGTTTTAGGATATAGCGAGACAAATGAAGGCATACATGCTGAAACACAATCAGGGGCTACAGCAGCAATCGCGGCAATAAACAATAATCCAACTGGTACAGGAGCAGCAATTTATGGAAGAAAAGAAGGTGATACCGGACATGCTGGTTTCTTTGTGGGAAATGTTTATGTTACCCGTAACCTAACCGTAAAAGGAGATGTATTATTAGAAGGAGCAGATTTTGCAGAAGACTTTAATGTGGTGGAACAAACTGAACCAGGGGAAGTAATGGTTTTAACAGAAAAGGGCATTTTAGAACCAAGTGCAAAAGCCTATGATAAAAAAGTGGTGGGTGTAATATCTGGTGCCGGTAATTACAAACCAGGAATTATACTTGATAAACAAAATAATAACGAAAATAGAAAGCCTATAGCAATGATGGGTAAAGTGTATTGCAAGGTTGATGCAGATACTTCTCCCATTGAAACAGGTGACATGCTTACAACCTCTAATATTCCAGGTTTTGCTATGAAGGCAACTGATCCCTTCAAGGCGTTTGGAGCAGTAATAGGAAAAGCCCTTGCATCGTTAAGCGAAGGGAAAGGATTGATACCAATTTTAGTTGTTTTACAATAAATGACTGTAGTATATTATTAATGTCTTTTTAATTTGACTGCATCATTGAAGTTGAAAGTGATTTACGACCTACATATTACCAATATTAATTTAGAAGAAGATTTTGATGTAAAGGAAGAAGTCAAACTATAGGAAGAGACATTTTAATAAAACTACTGCTATCCCCATGTAAATGCTAAAGTGAAAGAACACGTATTCTCCTTAATAATATAGAAACTTTTACATAGGAAAAGCCGTTGTGTCTATCTCTGCCTCAATTAATAAAAACTAAAAATCTAATTTTTTACCAAATTCATAAAAATATGAAAACGGTTAAAACGATAATACCGCAACGGTCAGGTTTAATAAGCATTCACGCATTGGCAGCGGCAAAGAATATGCTCCCACCTATTTCTCTAAATCAATTGCTCGCGTCGTTCAATAATTTAGGAAGACTCCAGTTTCGCTTGCTAGGCTTCGTTGAAGAGGATTCAACAGACTCATTCCTTCAGGGTGCCAACGACGAGGTGTTTATGAGTGCGCTTGGTACGGACTCTTCAGCAATACATCTGGACGATGACGGAAGGCTAGTGGTTGATCAGATAGAGGCGCCTATTATAGGTGACGTGTCGGATGATAGTGTTAGAAACCCATGGAATCAAAATCCTTTCGTTCTACTCGAATTTGATCTAAATCGCAAGGGTTATTGGCCTCGCACTTACATTGTTACACTTCTTATCGTTGAGCACGACAACCAGGATATTGCTGATACATTTAACGATCTTAAACGTGAAGTTGGGGATACGGTGCGAGATGGAATCATAGCGGCAGCAACAACTGGTGGTGCTGCTGTCGGTACCGCCATACTTCCTGGAATTGGGACTGCAGTTGGTGCTGCGGCAGGCTTCTTAGCAGGACTGGCGTGGAATACTGTTATTCCACTAATCGGTGAAGGTCTTGAAAACGAAACATTCTCACCAAGAGTACTTACGGTTCAGCTTCCCGATGCTGTTGAGAGTATACCTCCTCCACAAGGGGGTCCTCAGAGTGTTCGAGTCGAGGAGCATGATGCGGTTTACGACATTCATTACGAATGGTATATCGCTAAGTGAAGGTATAAAAGCATGATTGGATAATACGAGCCGTATTAAGGGAGACTTTCACGTACGGTTCTTTGAGCGGCTTGAACTGAAATGCTGTTGCCTACTCGACTGTTCTTCACCTGCAAACCTGGATTAACAAAAAATAGTACCCTTTTATCTATTGCCTTTTGTTTTTAGCTTACCCCTTTCTGCTTTCTCCCTACACCAAAAGGCGCAGATGAAAAATACACTAAAAGGCGTATTGCACTTCACTTTAATGTTTTCAATCTTGGTGTGAAGTCTTTTAAGTAAAATCACGGCATATTATGGAATTCAAACACGAAGAACTGGTAGAACGCGAAATAGAAATAGGTGATTATTTACTAGATGGATGTTCATTAAAACATATCTCAGAAAAAACCGGGTTAAGCAAAAAACATCTTAATGCACACATTAAAAATATGATAGAGAAATTAAAAGCGAAAGATATGGAAGAGCTGATAAAATTATTGAAAGAGTTAAAACACTAAACATTTAATGGTTATTTAATTAAACATTTAATCATTATTTAATTAAAACAACATTTATGAAAAAGAATGTATTCATCCTTCTGTCTTTTATTCTTGGTTTGCTTTATTCTTCGAACAAAGCAGAGGCACAAACGTCTAAAAATAAAATCGCAAACCATTCCTCTATCTCTGTATTAAACGGCGCCTGGCAAACAAACTGGCAAGGTGCAAATAACACTGCATCAGGTACAGAATATACTGTCTTGCATGACGGTTTTTTCTCTAACGTGGGTCAGGACTCAACTGCTGCCTGGCGCGACACGCATGCAGGCACTTATGAGATAAGCGGTAACATTTACAAGCAAAAGATATTATATTCTTCACATCCCGAGCGCATGGGTATGACACATTGGATTGAATTCAGGATTGACGGAAATAATCTTTATTTAAACTTTTTCAAAAAACTGATCGGTTCAAAAGGCGAAGATGTGACGGGGCAAATGCATCAATATTCATAAGACAAATAAAACTATTTCTGTCTTTGCAGGGTCTTCTTCACCTGCAACACGGATCAACAAAAAGCTTTTGGTGAAGAACACCGCAACAAAGGCGGCAATAAAACAAAACAACATTTAAATAGAAACCACATGAAACAATTCATTACTTTACTAAACAGTTTGTGTATTGCTACCATAGCATTTGGCCAGGCCAATACCAAGCTCTCCAATCTTGTTTCTCCTACAGCTGTCAACCAGCACTTATCACCCAGCAGCAACAACACAAAAGACCTGGGCTATACAACTTATTCCTGGCGGAACCTGTACCTCAGAGGTGATGTGTACCTCGACGGTATCCGCTTTGTTAGCAATGGTCCAGCTACTGGTTACTCTAATACGTTCTTGGGCTTTAGTAGTGGCAAGGCTATAACAAAAGGCAGCTACAATACCGCTCTTGGATATAACGCCTTAAATAAAGACACCACTGGTTCTTACAACACAGCTGTCGGCACTTTTGCCCTAGTAGGAAACACGTCTGGTGCTTATAACATAGGCATCGGAGCTTATGCCTTGTCAGGCAATACCACTGGGTCCTATAACAATGCGATCGGCATGGAGGCACTTACTAACAATACCTCCGGAGGCTACAACCTAGCTCTAGGAAGTAAGGCCCTTTACAGCAATACCATTGGAGGATACAACACTGCTATAGGCCATGAGGCGCTTACGAAAAACAATCAGGGCTTAAACAATACAGCTGTGGGTTATCAGGCACTATTAAACAATGTAGATGCACAAGGCAATACGGCTGTAGGTGCTAAGGCACTATTAAACAATACAACGGGTATTGACAATACAGCCACCGGGCCCTCGGCGCTTTTTAGCAATACAACAGGTAGTAACAATACAGCTATAGGAAGCGGTGCTCTGGGTAGCAATACAACAGGTTCTATCAATACCGCTATAGGAAACTATGCTCTTGGAAAAAATACAATATCAAGTGGTAATGTAGGCATTGGATACGAAGCTCTTTACTCTAATATAACAGGGCAAGAAAATACTGCTTTAGGTTCTTATGCTGGTGTAACAGCAAGCAGTATATCTAATGCCGTTGCTATAGGATATGGTGCAAGAGTAGATGCGACCGATAAGGTGCGTATTGGCAACACGACTATAAAATCTATTGGCGGGCAGGTAAACTGGACGGCCTTTTCTGATGGCCGCTACAAGCAAAACATCAAGCAGGATGTGCATGGACTGGATTTCATCAACAGCCTCAATCCCGTGACATACACTGTGGATATTAAAGGATTGAATGCTTATTACAATAAAGGCCGGACAAATGATAAAAGAGCAGTAGATGAAAAAGGAATGGCAGAACAGCAGAAGTCTGAAGCAAGTGCCAGCAAGATGGTGTACAATGGCTTTATTGCCCAGGACGTGGAAGCCGCTGCAAAAAAGCTAAACTATGAATTCAGTGGTGTAGACAAGCCGCAAAGCAAAGAAGGCTTGTACGGATTGCGTTACAGTGACTTTGTGGTGCCCCTTGTAAAAGCTGTTCAGGAACTAGATAGTGCAGCTAAGGCAAAAGACAACAGGATAACCGAACTGGAAAACCGTTTAAGCAAGCTGGAGGCATCCCTAGTAAATAGTAGCAATAACAACGCATCAACTTTTGCCTACTTAGAGCAAAACAATCCAAATCCGGTATCTGGTACTACAGTCATCCGCTACCTTATACCGATTACTGCAACTGATGCAAAACTCTCCATTACGAATGCAAAAGGACAGGTGATCAAAACAATAGCCATCACTAACAAAGGTGTAGGAAAGATTGATTTCAACACAAACATGTTAGCTGCCGGCGCTTACAATTACAGCCTGTGGGTGGATGGCAAACAAGCAGCCGTAAAACGAATGATTATTGCCCGGTAAGACGCCTTAGCTGGAATTATAATCAACTTTTCAGGGATTGCCATTCAATAGTAGTAGAACATTACACTCTGCATGAATGTAGCAGGACTTGGATTGAGTACTGTATATGAAGATAGAGCGTTAGGCGTGAAAAGCATACTAAAAGCAGCAGAATTAGATTTTGATAAGATAGTGTTTGGCCATGGAACTGCACTGCTGAAAGAAGGAAGTAAAAAGCTAAACGAAGAGTTCGCGCTGAAAAAGCAGTCTTTTAAATCTGCCTTTGCAGGGTGTTCTTCACCTGCAAACATGGATCAACAAAAAGCTGTTGGTGAAGAACACAAACCAGCGGCGGAATTCAAACACGAAGAACTTGTAGAACGGGAAATTAAATAGGTGATTATTACTGAATGGGTTTTCATTAGACATATCTCAGAAAAAACCGGGTTAAGCAAAAAACATCTTGATGCACACATTAAAAATATAATGGAGAAATTAAAAGCGGAAGATATGGAAGAGTTGATAAAATTATTGAAGACGTTGAAACACTAAACATTTACTCACCATTTAATCAAACAACATTCTAAAAAAAGCAAGTACTCATCCTTCTCTCTGCACCCTATAGATTAGGAGATGGCAGGTGTATTTGATAGCTGAGAAAATAATGTAAAAAACCTTTGAAAGCTAAAACTTTTTTAGTATTTTGTATTTCCTTGCTTAATTATAAGTACAGCCACTAACATGATCAACGCTTTTCAAATGACAACATTAAAATTATTAAATCGTCATTATCATGAAACAAACTCTTTTTATCGTAGCGCTGGCGTTTGGCACATCTTCAATTTCTCTAGCGGAGACCAATAACCAGAATAACAAGCGGCAGCGTTGAGAAAACATTGATACGGATTAACCAGGAGATAGATGATGCATTCCGGAAAACTAATACATCTGCACTTGAAAAATATCTTGCTGACACTTACATTTTTACAGATCCGGGTGGTGGTGTAAACGGTTTTTAAAGAGAAACTGAAATGCATTAATAACAAAATATATAGGAGTTAAAACATTTACTATGTACACTATAAGCAGATCATTTTTGTTCCTTGTTTCATTAGGTTTTCAATTAATTCAGGCACAATCAGAAATTCATGGCCTTATAGTTGATGCAAACGGTAAACCTGTGCCCCAGGCAAATGTCTTGTTGTTGCGATCTAAAGACTCTGCATTGGTAAAAGGAATGGTAACTGCAGCTTCAGGTTCTTATTCTTTCAATAATATACCTGCCGGTAAATATTTTATCACATCAACTTTTGTTGGGTATAAACAGGCATATACCTCATCCTTCGATATTACCCATGCCCATGATGATATAACTGCAGGAAAACTGGTATTATCAGCAGAAGACAAGCAATTGGATAAGGTAACAGTAACTGTAAAAAAACCCCTCTTTGAACAGAAGATAGACCGGACAATTATGAATGTGGCTAACAGTATTATTGCAAGCGGAAGCACGGCTTTGGAAGTACTTGAAAAGGCACCGGGTGTAACTATTGACCGGCAGAATGATCAGATCAGTCTCAGGGGAAAAGAGGGTGTCATCATACAGATTGATGGCAAACAAACCTTTCTTCCGATGGCTGATGTAGTGGCCATGTTAAAAAGCATGTCAAGTGACAATATCGACAGGATTGAACTGATTACCAATCCTTCTGCCAAGTACGATGCGGCTGGTAATGCAGGTATTATTGACATCCGCTTAAAAAAGAATAACAATATAGGGACTAACGGGTCTGTGTCTATAGCGGGCGGCTCAGGACGTTATGACCGCGAACGCGCGAGCATGCAAATCAACCACAGGACATCAAAAATAAATCTGTTTGGAAACTATAGTGTGTACAGGGGTGGTAGTTATTGGGATTTTGATATAACACGTAAACAAACGGAGGGTTTGCAGCAAAATATAATCAATAGTCTCTCTTATATACGTATGAAAGACAATGGTCAAAACGTTAAGTTGGGGCTGGATTATTTTATCAGTAAAAGCACTACAATAGGTGTGGTTTGGACTGCATTCTGGAGTAAGTTTGGTGAACGCAGCCCGGCACATGCCCTGTTTCAGAAGCATGAAAACGATCCGGTTTACCTTCACACCCTTTCAAATAAAACTATTTCAACTAATTCGTCCAACCATCTTGGAAACTTTAATATACAACACTCATTTCCAAAAAAACAGTCCCAGCTATCTGCTGATTTTGACATAGCACGATTCAGACGGGAATACACAAATTCACTAAATACACAAACCATCATTCCTTCCACCCCAATGGAGCCAACTACCGGCCTGTATACCCAAATGCCAACATCTATTGACATTCTCACATTTAAAACTGATTACAGCCAGTCAATAAATACTAAATGGAAAATGGAAGCAGGCATAAAGAGCAGTTCGGTTAGATCTGATAATGACGTTGAATTGAAAAATGGTTTAAGCGGCAACCTTCAAAAAGATACGGGCTTATCAAATCACTTTAAATATAATGAGCAGGTAAATGCTGCATACGTGACCTTGTCGGGACAAATGGCTGCAAATACTAACCTGTTGGTAGGCTTGCGCGCAGAACATACACATTCAGTCGGAAACTCACTAACGCTGAATAACGTTGTTCGCAGGAACTACCTGGATTTGTTTCCCAGTCTATTTCTATCGCGTACATTAAATAAACAGAATACTTTGACATTTTCTTACAGCTACCGGATTGACCGGCCCAATTATCAAAGCCTCAATCCGGCGCGCTCCTATTTAGACCCTTATACTTACAGCTCGGGAAATGCATTTCTAAAGCCGCAGTATACACATTCTCTCGAGCTTAAGCATGGATTTAAAGAAAAGATTTTTACCTCTCTGGCAGCCAGTTATGTTACTGACTTTCAATTCTTCGTTATTCAGCCATTGGATGCAATAATGACCCGTCGCATGCCGGAAAATATTGGTAAATCAGAGGCTTACAGCTTAACCCTAAGCTTTCCTGTAAGAGTTTGCAGTGGCTGGACAATTCAGGGAACTTTAATGGGAAATTACAGCGTATTTGATTACACCTATAAAGGCTCCCCGATTCATATACAGCAAATAGCCGGACAGTTAAACACTTCAAATTCTTTCACATTCGGGAAAGGCTGGACAGGAGAATTAGCGGGTTGGTTGAACACTCCATCGGTTTATGCGCTTCAAAAGTCTCCATGGCTTGGTTCATTGGATGCAGGCATCCAAAAATCTCTTCACTCGAGGTGGAAAGCGAAATTAAGCTTGCAGGATGTTCTGCACACCAACAAAATTCTATTCAGAATTGACGCTCCGGGCTTTACAAGCAGAGGCAGGATAGGATTAGATACGAGGGTTGTTATGCTTAACCTGACTTATAGCTTCGGCAACCAGCAACTCAAAAATAGCCGGCAGCATAAAACGGGCGCAGATGAAGAGGTTCAGCGGACGAATTGATGAAAACACTTTAGTGCTTAAATAACGAATTATGTATAAATCACTTTTCTCAAAGGTTATGTGATTGTATAAAATGTTCTTTTAAAAGAAATTTATAAACTGGAATTAAACATGACGGTGAAGAAGAAAGAGTAATGAAATACTTCCCAAAAACTTTAACTGATAAGGAGACTTTTGAAATGGTGCAAAGAATCAATTTGCATTTTGACAAACATAACTATGGTCTATTTGTAGTTGAAAGTAAACTTACAAGACAATTTATCAGTTTTACCGGTTTTGCCATTCCAACTTTTGACGCCTTTTTTACTCCATGCTTAGAAATTGGCTAGCGATACAAAAAAGAAGTATGGAGACAAGGTTTTGCGACAGAGGCTGCCACTGCTTGTTTAAATATGGGTTAGACTCATTACAATTTGACAAAGTTGTTTCTTTTACATCTGCAATAAATGTAAACCCAGAAAAGGTGATGAAAAAGATTGGCATGACCAAAATGGGAAAGTTTGACCATCCAAAAATTGAAGTAAATAATATTCTTTGTAAGTATGTACTTTGTGAAATCAAAAACCCTAAAAAACGAGTCCGTGAAGATTAACAACCGATAATAAAACACGCTTTGTTCTCTTGGAATGATTAGAAAGTGTTAAAGAAAATAAATTTAAAGAATGGCAAGAAAGCATTATACTTACCTGTTACAAACCTAATTTTTCAATAGCCAATTGCGCTGCTACCTGGCTGGCTTCTTTTTTATTATAGCCTTTTCCTACAGTAAGCTGTTCACCGTCTAAGACAACTGCAATAGTAAACACACGGCGGTTGTTTACAAGTTTTTCTTCAATAGTTTGAAACGTTAACACCTTTACATTCTTAGTAGCCCAGCCTATTAATTTGTTTTTTAAATTTATATCTATTAATTCCAGATCATCAACATACAAATGCGGAATAATTATGTGCCTGGTTACCCATTTCTGTGTCTTACGATAGCCCTTGTCAAGATATACAGCTCCTACCAAAGCCTCGAGAGTATTACCAAATATCTGGCTTCCTTTTAATGATCCGTCAATCTTATTATATAATGCTATTTTTTTTAGGCCGATTTTAATAGCGAGGTCATTAAGTTGCTGACGGTTTACCATTTTACTTCGCATCTCAGTAAGAAAGCCTTCGCCTTTATAAGGGTATTTTTTGAAAAGATAATCGGCTACAATAGAACTTAAAACGGCATCACCAAGGTATTCAAGACGCTCATTATTTTCATCAGCATTTTCTTTTACTGATCTGTGGCTTAATGCAGTGGTGTATAGCGAAATATTACGGGTTTTAATACCGAGAACATTCTCCAATTGCTTCTGCAGAGAATAAATATTCTTTTTGCGGCTAAAAAATCTGTCAAATATATCCACAAGGTTAAGCTACATATTTTTTTACAATAACTGCAGCATTGTGGCCACCAAATCCAAATGTATTGCTTAAGGCAGCATTTACCGGTCGCGCCTCTGCTTTATTGAAAGTGAAATTTAAATTTGGATCCAGGTCGGGGTCATCTGTAAAATGATTAATAGTTGGGGGAACTATACCGTGTACTATACTTTTAATGCAGGCAATTGCTTCTATAACACCGGCAGCACCAAGACAGTGACCGGTCATACTTTTAGTAGAACTGATATTAAGCTTATACACCTGTTTCCCAAAAACATGTAGAATAGCTTTAAGTTCTGCACCGTCACCCAAAGGAGTGGAAGTGCCGTGAGTATTTATATAATCTATGTCTTCGGGTTTCATGCCGGCATCTGCTAATGCTGCCAGCATTACATTTTTCGCACCCAAACCTTCAGGATGCGGAGCAGTTATATGGTAAGCATCAGCCGTTGCGCCTCCTCCTGCTATTTCACAATATATATTTGCACCTCGGGCCTGTGCGTGTTCCCGTTCTTCTAAAACCAGCACACCTGCCCCTTCTCCCATTACAAAACCATCCCGGTCTTTATCGTAAGGACGACTCGCAGTTTTATAGTCATCATTTCTTTCGCTAAGTGCCTTCATAGCATTAAATCCGCCAACGCCGGCCTCACATATAACACTCTCACTGCCACCGGTTAAAATTATATCAGCTTTTCCCATCCTGATATAATTAAAGGCATCAATAATAGCATTAGTAGAAGAAGCGCAGGCACTTACAACGGCAAAATTAGGGCCCCGAAAACCATGACGCATAGAGATTTGACCTGCTGCAATATCTAAAATCATTTTGGGAATGAAAAAAGGATTAAACCGTGGTGTTCCATCTCCTCTGGCAAAATCAGAAACCTCATTTTGAAAGGTCATAATACCACCAATGCCACTTCCGAAAATTACACCTGCTCGATCAGGGTTTATTGCATCTTTATTGATTTTTGCGTCAAGCACAGCCTGGTCGCTCGCTACAATCGCTATTTGTGAGAACCGGTCAATTTTACGAGCTTCTTTTTTGTCAAGAAAGTCAGTAGGCTCAAAGTTTTTAACTTCACAGGCAAATTTGGTTTTAAATTTAGATGCATTAAACAGGGTTATTAAATTAGCACCGGATACACCGTTTATTAAACCATTCCAATAATCATCAGGATTGTTACCCAAAGGTGTTAAAGCGCCCATACCCGTTACGACAACTCTTTTTAATTCCATATGTAAGCCTGTGAAATTTAAGTGATAAATCCGCCTACAGCAGCTAAAGGCATTTGTAAGGCGGATTATTAATTATTGCTCATAAAAGGAATATGCTAATTATTTAGCATGCTCTTCCAGGTACGCAACAGCCTGGCCTACTGTTGTAATTGTTTCAGCCTGCTCATCCGGAATAGAAATATTAAATTCCTTTTCAAATTCCATTATTAGTTCCACGGTGTCCAAAGAGTCGGCACCCAGGTCATTGGTAAAAGAAGCTTCTGTAGTTACTTCAGCTTCGTCTACCCCGAGTTTGTCAACAATGATCTTTTTAACTCTTGTTGCGATGTCTGACATTTTATAAAGTTTAGTTTCGGATGCAAAAATATAATTTTTGGTAAATAAGCAAGGAAATACATCACTTTTATTTCAAAACAATAGTTGTATCATAAAGCAAGCACTATTTCTGCTTTTTTTAACAAAAAGAGAATGATTGAAGTTCTTACCATGATCCAACTAATGATATAACTTAAGAAAAAAAATTTTATTTCTCTTTGCTTGCTGCCTGGAGTTAATAGCATTAACCATAAAAAACTAATTTGAGCAGATTGTTTTTAAGTATAATTAAAATACATAAGTTTAGTTTTTATTGCATTCTTCTTTTTTTTGAAAGCTATAAATGATATTTTTGTAACGATTAATTAAATTATAAGCAAACAGCATTATGCCATTAAAAATTATTGATTACGGCAGTAAGGAGTATCAACAGATGGTGGATTTGCGAACACAAATTCTGCGTAAACCACTAGGTCTTAGCTTTTCTGAAGAAGACCTCCAAAAAGAAAAAGACAACCTGTTGATTGCGGCCTACGAGGATGATGAAATGTTAGGCTGCTGTATGCTTATACAAGTCACTCCCAACATAGTGCAACTGAGGCAAATGGCTGTAAAGGCAGGTTTACAAGGTAAGGGCATCGGCAGGGTATTGATGCAGTTCGCTGAAAATATTGCGCGTGACAGAGGCAATGAAAAAATTATAATGCATGCACGCAAGACTGCTACCGGATTTTATGAAAGACTCGGATATAAAATTGTAGGTGAAGAATTTTTAGAATTAAATATTCCGCACTACAATATGGAAAAACAGCTATAATTATTTCCTTTTCACTATTTTCTGCTGCAGCAGTTTTCTAAGGTCATCCATACTGCCCTCTTTTTCTACTGCAGTTTTTGGCACAAGAAAAAAAGATTTTGTATCAAAATATAGATGAATAAAATATGGGCTTTCAATATAAGATGAAAATTTTTCCCAGTTCCATTCGGTAGATCCCCGTTCACTCTCCAACCTTACTCTATGATCTCCGAATGTCATCTTGAAAGTATCCTTAAAAGTAGAAGCTTTTTTATAAACAGTATTTGGTAAAATGAACCAGAAAGAGGTCATTAAAGCTATCCATAATAAAGAACTAAGCAAAAATGCCAGAGGGGAAACTTTATGAAAATACAACATTACTGCTGCAAATATTGCAAACAGGTTAACCAAAATCATTAAAATCCTTACTTCAAACCGGTTAATAAAATGATAACGAAGTGCCTGAATAACTAGCTTTTTGTTGTAAGAGAAAATGATTTGCATCAATAAATTTTGGAATTCCAAATGTAGTTTAAAATGGAAGGGCTTTTTTAAATATCAAGCAATATTAAGAATTTCCTACATGCTTTCGATATAAAAAAGAAATCAATAATTTTTATTAAGTGGGAAAAGCGAATAATAGAGTTTGACAAATTATATTATTTATATCTTCCCATCACCTAATTTAGAGAAGTTTTTTGAAAACTATTCAATGAATATCTTAAAAAGATAATGTTTAGTTATTGGCTTATAGTTGATTTATTTTTTTATTCTCATTTATTGCACATTTTTAACTTTGGCTTTTATTGAGAAATTTAAAAATTTCGATAACAAAGCTTGTTATATTACTTTTGTAATAAGCGTTGAGCAACGCAAACTTTAATTATTACTATTTGGTACAAATAACAAACCCCCACGTTGCAAGCGTGGAGGGTTGTTTCTAAGCGTGGGGTCTTATCGCTGATAAGACAGCCAGCCACAAAAACTACAATATGTAATATTCACCCTTGATCAAGGGAAAGCGGGAAGAATTTTCTTCCCGCTTCTTGTTTTGTAGTATAAGGCATAAACCACCTTTAACTGGCAACCCCATTTTTGTTTGTGTTGCATACTCTTTATCAAATATCTTTTCCCAATTGTTATCTAAAGATTAGACAATCAAAGTAAGAACTAAAACAAACCCAAATAGAAGCTAGTAAAAAGAGGCCGTCTCACAAGTATGAGACAGCCTCCTTTCATTTTAATTTTAACTGCATCCCATACTGTTACCACAATTCAAACATTTATAACAAGTGCCGCTACGAATGGTAATATGTCCGCAAGTGTTACAGGCAGGAGCATCACTTTGCATATTTTTAGCCGCAGCATTTACAGCATCTAATCCGGCTTCAACTTTCACAGATGCCGATTTATGTTGTTTTTGAACTGGGGCAACGTGAGAACCGCCTGGGGAAGGAGGGATAATTCTTAAACTGCTTATTTCACGCTTTTCTTCAACTTCATCCGCAAGATTGCTTATTTCGGGTTTATCTAATACATGTACAAGATCAGTTCGACCCATGTATTCATAAGCAAGGCAGCGGAATATAAAGTCTACAATTGAAGTAGTTGTTTTAATATTCGGATGATCTACCATACCTGCAGGTTCAAATTTGGTAAACACAAATTTCTCTACAAACTCTTCTAAAGGAACGCCGTATTGAAGACCGACAGAAACAGCAATGGCAAAACAGTTCATCAGGCTTCGCAGCGTAGAACCTTCTTTTGCAAGGTCAATAAATATTTCGCCTAATGTATTGTCAGTGTACTCTCCCGTACGTAAGAAAATGACCTGACCGCCAATTTTTGCTTTTTGGGTAAAACCACGGCGTTTTGCAGGTAAAGACTTACGTTGAACGATATCACTCAACTTCCGTTTTAATTGTGTATCAGGAGAATCATGCATTCGTTTGTTCACTTCGTCAAGTAACTCTTCTACTGTCAATTTACTTAAATCAACAATATTTGATGCGGCATCTTCTTTTACTGCTATAAATTCTTCTACCTCGGTTATTTTCTTCTTCTTATCACTTTTATTGCTTAATGGCTGAGAGAGTTTAGAACCATCACGGTATAAAGCGTTTGCCTTTAATCCCAACTGCCAGCTCAGCAAATAACAATCTGCAATCTCTTCAACTGAAGCTTCATTAGGAAGATTGATTGTTTTAGAAATAGCACCACTGATAAAGGGCTGCGTAGCGGCCATCATACGAATATGTCCATATGCATGAATATAACGCTCTCCTTTTTTACCGCATTTGTTTGCACAATCAAAAACCGGCAAATGCTCTTCTTTCAAATAAGGCGCACCTTCTACAGTCATGGTGCCGCAGATATAATCATTAGCAGTATCAATTTGCTCATCTGTAAATCCGAGTGCTTCCAACAAGTTAAAGTTCCAATCGTTGTATTCTTTTGCAGTAAACCCTAATCTTTCCAGACAAGCCTCACCTAAAGAAAAACGGTTGAAAACAAAGCTTATCTCGAAGGCGGATTTTACAGCTCCGCTTAATTTATTAATTTCCTCTGCGATAAATCCTTTTTCGCTTAGGGATTGAGGATTAATGAAAGGCGCCCCGTCAAACGTTCCTGAACCAACTGCATATTTTATTATGACATCAGCCTCTTTTGAACTGTATCCCAGATTTTTTAATGCCTGGGGAACAGATTGATTTATTATTTTAAAATATCCCCCACCGCTTAGTTTTTTAAATTTAACCAAAGCAAAGTCCGGTTCAACACCTGTTGTATCACAGTCCATAACCAAACCTATAGTACCGGTTGGAGCAATAACTGTGGTTTGTGCATTGCGGTAACCCCACTTTTCACCCATTTCTACAGCTTCATCCCAGGCTTTACAAGCAGCAGTAAGCAGGTAATCGGGACAATATTGAGCTTTTATACCCTGAGGCTTAATACTAAGTTTTTCATAACTATCTGCATCATAAGCAGCAACACGGTGATTGCGCATTATTCGAAGCATGTCTTCTTTATTTTCTTCATACCGCACAAATGCTCCCTGGTACTTTGCTATTTCGGCACTTGTACGATAGCTTACACCAGTCATAATAGCGGAGATGGCTCCTGCAATTCCACGCGCTTCTTCACTGTCATAAGCTATGCCGCTAACCATTAATACGCTTCCTAAATTAGCAAAACCAAGACCTAATGTTCGGTATTCATACGATAGCTGTGCTACTTCTTTGCTGGGAAACTGTGCCATCAAAACAGAAATTTCAAGTACTGCAGTCCATAAACGACAGGTGTATTCAAAACCTTCTACGTCAAAAAGATTAGTTTCATCATTATGAAATTTCCTAAGGTTTACGGAAGCCAGGTTACAAGCAGTATTATCGAGAAACATGTATTCCGAGCATGGATTAGAAGCTCTTATCTCGCCACCTTTCGGGCACGTATGCCATTCGTTGATAGTGGTATTATATTGTGTACCGGGATCAGCACATCTCCATGCTGCATAAGATATTTTATTCCATAATTCTCTTGAGGAAATTTTCTTCATTACGCGACCGTCTGTTCTTGCTTTTAATTCCCAGTCTTCACCTTTTTCAAGTTTTTTAAAAAATTCATTAGGGATACGAACAGAGTTATTAGAGTTCTGCCCGGAAACAGTACGATAAGCCTCACCCTCATAATCACTGGCATAACCTGCAGCTATGAGAGCGCCTACTTTCTTTTCTTCTTCCACTTTCCAGTCTATAAAATTTACTATCTCAGGGTGATCAAGGTCTAAACAAACCATTTTTGCTGCCCGACGTGTTGTTCCGCCGCTTTTAATAGCTCCTGCAGCACGGTCTCCTATTTTCAGAAAGCTCATCAATCCGCTTGAAGTACCGCCACCGCTTAATTTTTCTCCTTCACCCCGGATGCTGGAAAAATTGGTACCCACTCCTGAACCGTATTTAAAAATTCTTGCTTCACGAACCCACAAATCCATTATGCCGCCATTATTAACCAAATCATCCTCAACACTTAAAATAAAACAGGCATGAGGCTGAGGTCTTTCGTATGCAGAAGTAGATTTTTTTAGCTGCCCGTCATTCTGGTCTACATAGTAATGCCCCTGAGGCTTACCCGTGATACCATAACTTTCATACAAACCTGTATTAAACCATTGCGGACTGTTTGGAACGCAGGCCTGGTTTAAAATGCTATACACCAGTTCTTCATAAAAAATCTGCCCGTCCTCTTTACTATTAAAATAATTATAACGTTCACCCCATACCCGCCAGCAGTTTGCCATTCGATGAGCTACCTGCTTTGCAGAAGTTTCTCTGCCTATAGTTCCATCAGGCTGCGGTATACCTGCTTTACGAAAATACTTCTGAGCAATTATATCTGTTGCTATCTGGCTCCATTGTGCAGGAACCTCAACATTTTTCATTTCAAATACGACCTCTCCAGATGGATTGCGGATAACACTGGTTCGATAATCATATGTGAACATATCGAATGGAGAGATGCCTTCGCGGGTGAAACGGCGACTGAACTGCAGGCCTTTTTTTGTAACGGTCATTGGCAAAATTTTATATGAGAATGAAGAATTTTAAACTTTAATTCCTGCCAAAAAAACTGAAGCAGGATTACGAAAATATCAGTCTTTTTCTTTTTAAACAAGAGAGAAGAATCCACCGAATGTGAACAAGTATGTGAAAAGCTTTCAGGAATTGGGTTTTAAGTAAATTTCCTGATAAAAGATACAAAAGGTTTTTTAAAAAATTAGACTTTTTTGAAAAATACACATGTACATTGTGGAAAAAACAGTAATATAATTTTAAGATTAAAACTGAAGCAGCATTTGGCGAACGATTAAATACTTTTAAAATATTTTTTATCTATTGATATTTGTAGCTATTGACATTTATTAAGTTTCCCTTTCAAACAAAAGGCTGGCATTTAATTAGTGTAAAGTAAATACAGCAAGAAAAAGTTGGATTTTGATTTAATTGCCTAATCCTCAAGGAGTATTTTATTAGTTATAGTATTATTATAATTGAAAAAATACGTCAATAAACAAAAAAAATCAGCATTTTTGCAAGCACACGATAACCAGTTGCATGAAGAATAAGATTTACCAGCATTTTGTGAAAAATAAACAGCAAGGTCAAAAATCTCTTGCAGTATTAGTTGACCCCGATAAAGTTGATAACAATAAAATTGAGAAATTAGTTACGCTTGCAATTGACTCAAAGGTTGACTATCTATTTGTTGGAGGAAGTCTCATTATTTCAAATAATCTTGATGAATGCATTCAGCAAATAAGGTCTATGTGCGATATCCCTGTCATTCTCTTTCCGGGAAGTGCTGCACAAATAAGCAAATATGCAGATGCATTATTGTATCTTTCACTTGTTTCAGGGCGTAATGCTGAATTGCTGATTGGACAGCATGTGGTAAGTGCACCTTTTGTTCGTAAAAGCGGCCTTGAGATAATGCCAACCGGTTACATGGTTATTGATGGTGGCGCACCTACTACTGTTTCATATATATCAAACGCAACTCCTATACCTTCAGATAAAAGTGAAATAGCCTTATGCACAGCGATGGCAAGCGAAATGCTTGGTATGAAACTTATCTATATGGATGCGGGCAGCGGAGCCAAAAGACCAATTACAGAAAGTATGATTGAGATGGTATCAAGCCATATAGAAATACCCCTTATTATTGGCGGAGGAATTACTTACCCTGAAAAAGCGTATTTAAACTGCAAAGCGGGTGCAGACGTAATTGTCATAGGAAATGCTATAGAAAAAGAACCAACGCTTATAAAAGAAATGGCAACAGCTATTCATAGCGTTGCGGTAACAGTGTAAGGAGTTTTACGCACTAACATCTTTTATACTATTTTCAGCTTTTTTATTAACCGCTAAGAGTGCTAAGATTTCGTAAAGTACTGCAAATTTAAGTTTTGCTCTTTGCAGCACTTTAAGTGTTTTTCTTTGTGGTCTTTGCCTTTAATGTCTACTATTAATAAAGGCATTTTCATTTATCTTGTTAAACGATCAAATTCAACTCTTGCTGGCGTATCCTTGCCGCTAATAATACTTTTGGCACTAATAACTATAGATTGTATAATTTGTGTCATGTTGCTTATATCAAGCGTTTCTACCTCATCGCTTAGCTTATGATAGTTTGGCTCGTTATCCATCTTAGAAGTTGAAATGGTATGTGCAGGAACGCCTAAACGTGCAAGTGTGGCATTATCAGAGCGATAAAAAAGATTTTCTCGAGAATAAGGATCAGGATAGAAAGTAAAACCACTTCCTTGCAAATTCTTCTGTAAAATCTTACCCATATCCGATTTTTCAAAACCTGTTATATAAGCTGAGTTTCTGCCCCATTTACTTTCTGTTCCTACCATTTCTATATTAAACATAGCAGTTACCTTTTGTGGATCAATTTGCCTGGAGAAATATTGAGAGCCATAACCTCCGATTTCTTCTGCTGTAAAAGCAGCAAAGATCAAAGTACGCTCATTGTTTTTTGCAGCTTTATAATATTTAGCTAAAGATATTATAGCAGTAACACCTGAAGCATCATCATTAGCACCGTTATAAACAGAATCATTATTTATTGCTTTTCCAATACCAAGATGATCGTAATGTGCTGAGAAGATTACAAATTCATCTTTTTTGCTTTTTCCCGGTAGCACTCCAATAACGTTTGAGGCTTTATCTTCAGTTATTTCGTGTTTTGCCTGTATGACATAATTATTAGTATCAAAACTTCCCAGCACAAAAACGACACTTTTCTCTGACTTAAACAAGTATTGATTTCTTCTTGATAAACTACCAAAGTTTCTTGCAAGACTGCTATCAATAAAGACAAGCAGATTTTCTTTTAGATTGATAAATTCATTTACACCTTTGCCGAAAGCTGCAGCTTGCTTTATGTACACTTTTTTAAAGCCTGATTCCTCTGTAACTGTCAAATTCGGAAGACAGGTAAATGCAATAACTCCTTTTGAATCGATAGCACTGCCGCCGAAAGAGGCAGAAATACTAATTACTTTTGGTCTTACTATCGTAAAAGTTTGTTGGTAAATATTAGTACCATTGAGAGTTTCAAGTCCTGTCTTTTTAAATTCTTTACTTATAAAATTAGCGGCCTTTTCACTTCCTGGTGTAAAAGCTTTTCTCCCTTCCAAGTTATCGGCTGATAAAGCAGTTTCTATTCTTTGTACTTCCTTTTCATTTATAATACTTTGAGACGATTGAGCAGAGGATATAATTGTTATTAACCCAAATAACAAAATGCCATAAAATTTCTTCATGCCCGTAAAGGTAGTTATAAGCTCATCATTTCTTTGAACTTAACGGTTTGCCTGCGGCTGACTTCTATCTTTTCACCACCTTTTAGTTCAAGCAATAAACCACCGTTGAAATAGGGTTCAATTTTTTCAATCCAGCGCATATTGATTATATGCTTGCGGTTTGCCCTGAAAAAAACTTTGTCATCTAATCTTTCTTCTAATGAATTAAGTGATTTAAGAATTAAAGGCTTGTTTGATCCGAAGAAAACTTTTGCATAGTTGCCCACACTTTCAAATAACCGGATTTCATTCAGCTTAACAAACCAACATCTTTCGCCGTCTTTTACAAAGACCTGGTCCTCATCGTTTAATAAACCGTTTCGGGTAACAGCAGCATTACCGTTGGACAATGAAGCATCGCGGCTTTCGTCTTGCTGCACTTTTTGTATGGCATCGGCAAGCCGCTTTGGTTCTACAGGTTTAAGCAGGTAATCGAGGGCGTTTACTTCAAAAGCTTTTAAGGCAAATTCGTCGTAAGCTGTGGTAAAGATGACTTTTGGAGCACGATCAAGCACTTCCAGCAGATCAAACCCGGTTTTTCCTGGCATTTGAATATCAAGGAAGATAAGATCCGGATCATGTTTTTCAATTTTTTCAAGCCCTTCCTGAACATTTGCAGCTTCGTCAATAACCTCAATCTCTCCAAATTCCTGTAAAAGTTTTTTCAATTCGTTTCGTGCTAATCTTTCGTCGTCTATGATAATAGTTCTGACAGACATGGGTATCAGGTTTTTTAGTTTTTTTAGTTTGAAAGTTTAGAAAAGTCGAATAGAATTATAAAAAGTACAGGAGTTCGACGCAAGGGTTTACAACGTAAGGGCAGGCATTGTTATAGTTGCCTCAACCATGTTATCACTATTATTTTTAATTTCAAAACGCGCTTTTTCACCATAGAGCAGCATCAGCCGGTTTTGTGTGCTGTACAGTCCAAAACCATCCGGATTAAAATCGCCGTTGATATGACCGGTGTTCTTAACTATTAATTCGTGATGATCGTCTTTAAAATCTGAAATGATTTTTATAACCCCACCTTCCATTTTTTTGCTGATTCCATGTTTAATCGCATTCTCTACAAGTGTTTGCAACATCATCGGCGGCACGGGCTGGTTTAATGTATCTTCGTCTATGCTGTACTCAATGTTTAGCCTGTCTTCAAATCGTATGTGCTCTAAAGCAAGATAATCCCGTACAATGTTCAGTTCTTTTGAAAGTGGTGTAGTTTCGACTTTTTCAGCCTGCATACTGCTTCTCAATAAGTTGCTTAATTCAGTTATCGCCTGGCGTGCTCTTTCCGGATTTTCGTCTACCAGCGCCCGGATACTGTTGAGCGCATTGAAAATAAAATGAGGATTTATATGAGCTTTAATGGTTTTTAGTTCAAGTTCTTTTACCAGGCTCTGCAATTTTACTTTGTCAAGCTGCTCCTGCTGGCTATTGGCAACATAGTGATAGGTAAAATAGATAAGGTTCCAGATTATAAGAAACAGGAAACTGCCAAATGAAGCGCGCAGTGTTTTATTGATAAGGCTGTATTGGCGAAATGTATCACTGGTAAGGTTTAAGGTATCTTCAAGGAAAATAGTGGCAAAAGCAAACAAAAATGAGGCACCTAACGTAGTCAAAAACATGTAAGTTATCTGGTTCTCTAACCGTAGTTTTAAAATACCCATCCGTTGAATAAACGCACGCATGAGATGGGTAATAATAACACCTATAATAGCATCAAGAAAGAGAACTTTAAAGAAATCAGGCTGTTCTTTAGTACGGAGGGTCAGGTAAAAAAAAGTCCAGACAATGATATAAGTGCCCCACCCACCAATCTGGCATAGCCAGTATTTAGAAAAGGTTTTATTCATACAATAAAATTAGTTAAATATAGGTTTATTTACAACGGCTTTTGATTAGCGGTCAAAAAACGGCCTGATTGGTTTGGTCTTCCTTTCTATGGTAAAAACGACTTGTTAAAACTTTTTAATGGGAAAAGATGTTATGGTTGAAGCTATTAAAAATCAAACTTGGATTAATCCCTTAATTTTACAAAAAAGAACAGGATGGAAATTTCTCCGGGAAATTTATTGAAGGCAATTGACAGTCCTGCCGATCTTAAGAAATTAAGCCGCGAACAATTGCACAAGGTATGTGATGAGTTGAGGCAGTATATTATTGACATTGTAAGTGTTCATGGCGGACATTTTGCTGCCAGTCTCGGAGTAGTTGAGCTGACTGTTGCCTTGCATTATATATATAACACACCTTATGATCAGTTGGTGTGGGATGTAGGCCACCAGGCGTACGGACACAAAATTCTGACTGGTCGTCGTGATAATTTTTACACTAATCGTAAATACCAGGGGTTGAGCGGGTTCCCAAAACGTAGCGAAAGTGAATACGATACTTTTGGAGTAGGACATTCGTCGACTTCTATTTCTGCTGCTTTAGGCATGGCAATGGCTGCAAAATATAAAGGAGAAACTGACCGTAAATCTGTTGCTATTATAGGTGATGGAGCAATGACCGCAGGTATGGCCTTCGAAGCAATGAACCATGCGGGTGTGGCTGACAGTGATATTTTAATTATTTTAAATGACAACTGTATGAGCATCGACCCGAATGTAGGTGCTCTCAAAGAATATCTCACTGATATAACCCTGTCTCCTACTTATAATAAGTTTAAGGACGACGTATGGAAAGCTTTGGGCAAATTACCTGTAGGAAAAGGCTTTACCCGCTCTATGGCACATAAAGTTGCCGAAAGCCTGAAAGGAATGATGAGCAGTAGTGCTAATTTATTTGAAGCCCTGAAACTAAGGTATTTCGGGCCTATCGACGGACACAATATTATCAAATTAGTAGATACATTGAAGGATCTGAGAGAAATTCCTGGTCCTAAGATTTTACATATCATAACCAAAAAGGGAAAAGGTTATTCTCTTGCGGAAAAAGACCAAACCAAATGGCATGCACCGGGATTGTTTGATAAGATAACCGGAGAAATTGTAAAAAAGAAATATGAGTTACCTCAGCCACCTAAATACCAGGATGTATTTGGCCTTAGCATAATAGAACTGGCAGAACAAAATAACAAAATAATGGGTGTAACGCCTGCAATGCCCAGCGGCTCTTCCCTGAAATTTATGATGAAAAAAATGCCTGACCGTTCTTTTGATGTAGGTATATGTGAGCAACATGCGGTAACATTAAGCGCCGGTTTAGCTACCCAGGGATTAACGGTTTTCTGCAATATTTATTCTTCATTTATGCAAAGAGCATTTGACCAGGTGGTGCATGATGTTGCCATACAAAAGTTACCTGTGATAATGTGCCTTGATCGGGCAGGGTTAGTTGGCGAAGATGGACCAACCCATCATGGAGCTTATGATATTGCTTACCTCCGTTGCATTCCTAACATGGTAATCAGTGCTCCTATGAACGAATCTGAGTTAAGAAACCTGATGTACACTGCGCAACTCGAAACCAACCAATCTCCTTTTGTTATCCGTTATCCGCGTGGAGAAGGAGTGTTAATTAATTGGAAAACCCCATTTGAAGAAATAGTCATAGGTAAGGGCAGAAAATTAAAAGACGGGGAAGATGTGGCAATTTTAAGTCTTGGTCATCCCGGCAATTTTGCAACTGCTGCTATTCGTGAGTTAAAAACCCAGGGATTGAACCCTGCTCATTATGATATGCGGTTTGCAAAGCCACTGGATGAGGAACTGCTGCATGAGGTGTTTAATAAGTTTGACAAAATCGTAACTGTGGAAGATGGTACAATAGTCGGCGGCTTTGGAAGCGCAATACTTGAATTTATGATGGCAAACGGATATAAAGCAGACGTAAAAATACTTGGAATACCAGACAAAATTGTCGAACATGGGACTCCAAAAGAGTTGCATATCGAATGCGGCTATGATGCCCAGGGAATTGCCGTAGCTGTAAGAGCGACATGCAGAACCACAATTAAGAGAGATTATAAATTTGGATTAGGATAGAACCACGATTTTATAGGATTTGAATTGGATTAGGAAGAAATCAAGGAGTTGGGTTTTATTAGAAAACTGAAATATTTTTGTGTGATGCTTTAATTCAAATTTAGGTCAAAAGAAGGGCTTTCAAATGTATCGGTTGTTTCTTCCCTGTTTTCGTTCCATTCAATTGTAAAATTATTTCTCCCCTCACCTACCATAATACTCATAAAATGCAGTTGAATTAACTCAAGCATAGATAAAAAAAGAAAAATTGCATGAACCCGGTCATTGGATTCTTCAAAAATCTTTTCAAATGAAACCGTCTTTTCTTTACTTGCGAGGTTAAATACAAATTCCCTGCTTTGCTCTATTGTGTAGTTGTATCTCACCACTGTATGCACAGGTTTATTTTGCCTTTCATGAACCTTTTGCATTACTTTTTCAAAAGATTTCATTAGCCTGAACAAAGTAATATTTTGTATTTCGGTTCCTTCCCCAGCCACCTCACCGACAGCGCTTAATTCTTTTTGTAAATTACCTCGCTTCGCCATTAACATTCTGAGGGCTTCCATTTCGGCCATCTGTGCTGCAGCCTCTTTAAACCTTTTATATTCAAGTATCTTATCTATTAACTCCTGCCTTGGGTCTATTTCATTACCCTGTGCATCTATTTCTTTTCTTGGCAACAACAATCGGGCTTTTATTCGCATAAGCGTAGAGACAAAGAGAATAAATTCGCTACTCAACTCAATATTTAACGTCTCCAGGGAATGAATATAGGCAAGAAAATCATTCGTAATCGTGGTAATAGGAATATTATAAATGTCTAATTCATCTCTTTCTATAAAGAATAATAAGAGATCAAAAGGTCCTTCAAACTGAGGAAGTTTAATTTGGTAAGTTTCAGCATTTGACATTTGTAAAAATTAAAAGTCCACATAAACTATACATGGACTTACAAATATATTCATTCAATTATCAACCTTATAAAGCAGCTTCAATAAGAAATTGACAATAAATACACATTATAAATATCGAAAGACATTAGTTTAAGAAATACCCAATACTAAATTTTTCAACGCTCAATTTTAAGGGGGATTGTAAATATCGTCAATGTGAAACCGTTCTTACTTGCAAAAGAAACAATAATCTCTTAGAAGCTGTCTAAAATTAGTTAAAAAGGATATTTGAGGTAGAGTATAAAGTAGACTGATTAAGAAGCTAACGCTTACCAAAGCTAAGCAGAAGCCCGAAGGGTCTTCAATTTGAATAGCTCCGGGTGAAACCGGGAGTGGATATAAATTGATTATGACAACCACGAAGTGGTTGAATATGAATAACGCAGCTCTACCGCAAACAAAGAAACAAGTACGATAGTTTTCCAAATAAAGTATATCTTCTCTTTCACAAAGCCATAAATAATGAGCACTTACAAACAAATCTTTTATCAAATAATATTTGGCACTAAAAGCAGGGAAACAACGTTAACAGAAGCACATTGTAAAGATCTGTACAAGTACATTTGGGGTGTGATAAAGAATCACAATTGCAGGCTTTACCGCATCAACGCTGTGGAAGACCATATTCATATTTTCTCCGACCTTCATCCTTCCATTTCGCGGGCAGATTATATCAAGAATATAAAAGTTTCCAGCAGTGTGTGGATGAAAGAAAGAGGTTTGTTTCCATATTTCAGAGGGTGGCAGGATGGATACGGTGCCTTCACCTATTGCACTAAAGAAAAGAATATCATTATTGATTACGTTAAAAAATCAAAAAGAACATCACAAGACAGAGAGGTTTTATGATGAGTACAAGCGGTTGCTGATAGAGAATGGAATTCAATTCGATGAAAAAATATCTATTGTAAGGGATTTCACTTTCAACCCCTTCAGGGTTGTCTGGTGAACAATTCAATCATGCTCTCCCCGGGTTGCACCCGGAGCTGCTCACATTGAAGCCCTTCGGGCTTCAAGCAGCTCCACAAAATGAATTAGAGCGAAAAGTTATGCTATGAGATACCGGCAAATGCAAATTCCGTGGATGCCTGGAAACGATGATACCAAAAAAACACTGCCGGTAACAAAAATAAAATTTAACCAGCTTCTTAGTCTTTAATAATCATTGTTCATAAAAATTGCTAATTGTTCATTAAAATCAAAAATCATATTGCCATCACATCTTTTTCTTTAGCAGCCAAATGCTTTTCAACTAAAGAAATATACTTGTCTGTTATGTCCTGAACATCTTTTTCAGCATCTTTTGCAATATCCTCACTTAGGCCTTCTTTCTGTAATCTTTTAATCTCTTCAATTGACTCCCGCCTTATATTGCGAATAGCAACTTTAGCTTGCTCGGCTTCGGCTGCTGATTTTTTCACCAGTTCCCTTCTTCTCTCTTCTGTAAGCGGTGGCAGGAAAAGACGAATATTTACCCCATCATTTTGTGGGTTTATCCCGATGTTAGCAGCTATAATTGCTCTTTCAATTAATTGAAGTGTTTTTTTTTCCCACGGCTGAATGCTTATGGTACGGGCATCCATAATATTTATATTTGCTACCTGGTTTACAGGCGTTGGGGTCCCATAATACTCTACCATTATTCCATCAAGCATATTCGGATTTGCTTTTCCTGCACGTATCTTTACCAGTTCAGCTTCAAGAAACCCAATAGCTTTTTTCATCGAGGCTTCGGTATCCTCAATTATCAATTCCAGTTCTTCTGTCATTTTCAATAATAAATTTTAGACGCAAATCTAATGAATAGCATAATACCATACTGAAAATCAAACAGATCCTAACGCTGGACTGCTTTCACTGCTATTATAATAATTTCACTCTTCCTCTACGGCGGCGCCTTTATTATACATAGTTAAAAGCCGTACCTTTTCTTCCTGAGCTGCAGTTTTACCTTCACCTTTTACAATACGAAGGTTATACTTTGATCTTTTAAGCTTCAAATAATATATCAGAGAGAAAAACAGAGCTACCTGCCCTATGATTAAATAACCAATTCCGATATTTTGGAAGAAAAAAGTGAGCCCGGTAATTATTATTGTAGTAATAATACAAGTCAGGGTTACACCTTTGTGATTGAGACCATGGTTTAATAATACATGGTGAATATGATTTCTATCAGGTTTAAAGGGAGAGCGACCATTCATAATTCTTATAGAAAAAACACGTAAGGTATCCATCAGTGGCACAAGCAAAATACCAAAGCCAATAGCAGGAGAAGCATTTACCGGGTAAAAAGAATAACTACTTCCGGTTTCAATAAATTTTATAACCAGTATACTATTTACCAGCCCGATCATTAAAGATCCCGTATCACCCATAAAAATCCTGGCAGGATGAAAATTATAAATTAAAAACGCGATCAGGCTTCCGGCAAAAGTAAACGCCAATACAGCGTAAGGAATGTTTTTATTAATGAGGAAAAATACGCCAAATACAAGGGATGAAATAAGACCGAGACTGCCTGCAAGACCGTCTACACCATCTATTAAGTTAAAGGCATTAATAATTACCACTAAAGCAAATACTGTAAGCAGGTAACTGCATAGAGTATTAATATGATAAAGTCCCAGCAAACCATCCATATTGGTGATAACCAGTTTTGCTTTATATACAAGAATAGCAGCGGCAATAAGCTGACCTGCGAATTTTTTTACCGGTGATATAATTATGATATCGTCTTTAATACCTAAGAAAAAAATAAGAAGAAAAGCAGCAATATAATATTGAAATTCGGGAGCTTCGTCTGAAAAATTGATGGTAAGCAGAATGCTGAAAATAAATCCTATAAACATTCCCAATCCTCCTAATGAAGGTATAGGCTCTTTATGAAGTTTGCGGTTATCATCGGGTTCATCATATAATTTTTTTACTTTCGCGACAGTTATGATAGCAGGTATAACAATAAGTGTTATCAGAAAAGCTGATAATCCACCGGCAATAATTCTTTCCATTAACTTCATTTTTGGGTGACGGCAGCTACTCTTTAGTCAATTATGGCAAATAAAGTGCTTTTTAATTATAATATAGAATTCTAATGAAAGTTTCTATAAAAAAATAATTAAATACTTTAAGGCTTTTTAAAATTTTATAAACAATCTTTGTAACAGAGCCAAAAGATGCACAACGGTTGCGACGCATTACGTTCATCAGTATATATTTGGGCATCTTTTGGCTTTATTATAGAGTTGTTTTAAAAAATCGTAAACAGCTTATTAGTAAATCTGCTTTTACCTTTAGTATTGTTTCAATAATCATAAAATGAACTATTTTGAATTATATGACATTCCTGTTTCATTTGTACCAGATCAGCAACAGCTAAAACAAAAATTTTATGAGTTAAGCCGGAAGTATCATCCTGATTTTTTTACACAGGAAAATCAGTTTGAACAGGGTGAAGCCCTTGAGATATCATCACAGATAAACAAAGCCTATAAAATTTTTCGAAATCGAGATGACACGGTTAAATATGTTTTGCAACTAAAAGGAGTGTTGGAAGAAGAAGAAAAATACCAGCTTCCTCCTGACTTTTTGATGGAAATGATGGAACTGAATGAACAATTGACAGATGCTAAAATGCAAGAAGCCCCGGCAACACTCTTAGAATTGAAAAAAACAATAGAAAAGCAGGAAGAAGAAATCTACAAGCCGGTAAAAGCTATTGTAGAAGGATATGAAGAAGGCAAAACAACATCAGAAGATTTATTGAAGGTGAAGGAATACTATTTCAAGAAAAAATATCTCAACCGGATTTTGGCTGCTATGCATTGATGCATTAATATTGCAGCCCTGTTTAGTAAGTCAATAGGTTTAAGTCATGAGGGAAAGCCCGGGTGGCGGAATTGGTAGACGCAGCAGACTCAAAATCTGCCGTTCGAAAGAATGTGCTGGTTCGATTCCAGTCCCGGGCACTTGATAATTAATTAACTATAAAACTACCTTAAACTCTATTGTAGTTTTTTCCAAACATTTGCAAATAAATATATAAAACTTTAAGAGATCAATTTCGTTGCAGGTTTGGAAAAGTTAAAGATGATTTTTACTTTAAAATCAATCTTGAATAGTTCTAAGTAAGAAATTACAGATAGCAATTCAAGTTGCACATTTAGGTTTAAAGGAAATAAAATCAATATGAGACTCGGAATTTTAATAGCTGCTTTAAATAGATAACCAACTTCTAATCTTGTATTAGTGCTTTTATATCTATTTAATCGAGATACGGTTTTTAGCTCGTTGATACTGCTAAAAGATGTATTTTTCCCTTTTACCTACCGAAGATATCACTACATAAAAAGAAACATGGTAGAGAAAACTGTTTTTATCCCTCTCTCTTTCCTTCTTGCAATACATGCACCATTAAGCAATATTACTGCAAGTTTTTCTTCTCGTCACTGATGAATTAAATTCATAAAGGGTTATACATAAACTAAAGAAGCTAACATTAAAAGTTAATAAACATTTAACGCCACAGAAATTAGTAATAATTTCAAATTATACCATGTGTTATGGCATATCCAAGTAGTTGAGAAGTATTATTAAGATTTGCTTTTCTTAGAATATTTTTGCGATGCGTTCTTACTGTTTCTTGACTAATAAATAGTTGCTTACCAATAAGGTAACTGTTACTTCCCTGAAATAGTAATTTTATAATTTCTCGCTCACGTGTGGTAAATAATTCTTCTGCTTTTGCTAATTTAAAATTGTTAGGGTCAATATGAAATATGTCATGGGTGAAGCGATTAATCAATAAGGCGTGAGGAATGTTGGTAACTCCCAAATAAGAAATGTCAGTAATGATGTTAGAAATGATAAAGGGTATGTTATTTTCATCAAAGTAAAGCGGAATAGCTTGATGCTGAATGGTAATTACTTTGTCATCTTTTCTTTTAGCCCGGTAAAAATAAACTACAAAGATTAATTCTCTTTCTTCTACAGGTCGATTATTAGAGTACTCCATTCCTAATTTAGTCACCGCCATGTTAAATGGCATGTCTTCTGCCAATCCAAAATCAAACAAGAATTCGGCATGTCTTGATTCTATTTCTTCCAGAGAGTAACCACTCACTTTTTCACTGTCTCCACGAACTAATTCGATTCGAAAGTCATAAATATTAGCAACAATGACAAAAAAATTACCTATCGTAAATAAGTTCGTCACCACTGGATGATTGGACAGTTGTTTTTTGTATTTATTATCTAAAATCAGAAAGTTCTGATCACCCAATGCTTTTTTAAGTTCCGATGAACTGTATTGATTTTCCATAAAAAAGTACGAGTAGATTTAGCTGTTTTAGAACTATTAATGAGATAAATACCGCAATTGAGGTATTTCATTAATATTTTAACAACACTAATTTAGCATAAATAATCTCAATAAGTAAGGTGGTCATCTCTACTATTTGAAGCAAAGTAAATAATGCCATAGATGTGATAAACGAATTTATCGGCTTTTGCATCACTATTTAAATTAAACACAGTGCAAATAGACCCCAATTTTTTTGGAATAAATGCCTGGATGTATCCTGCAAACTCCTGTATATCAGGAGGGTCTTTAGAAAGTAAATTGACGCTCGTGCAAGATAGCGGCGCGAAGTTTATGAGAGTTGGCGGCACATCATACGACAAATATTTAACACAGGAATCGGACTTTGTTAACATTGCTAATACTGGTTTGGTAGACAAACTATTAGCTCAGGGATTTACACCAATAGTCCAGCTAAGTTACTATCAGCCGCAACCCGTAACACCCTACCCGTGTCCAGCCCCCTCCATTTATTTAGACCCTGGTGCACGCCCAGGTGACCCCCCTTCAATAACTGGTGCTGCAACCCATCTTGTAAACGATATAGTGATCCCCTTATATGCTAAAGGGGTAACGTATTTTTCCATAGGAAATGAGCCGAATAATAATGTCGATTACGGTACCACGAACATATATACTCATGCACAGAACTCAGCCGAGGGAATTTACGATTACATCTCAGCAATTTCCTCTGCCATAAGAGCCTTAAATCATCCTGATATTAAACTGTTAGGCCCAGAGTTGAGTTTTTTTGACGAAAGTTTAATAGATCCCCTTACTACCACATATAATATCCTTCCTCATATTGATTATTTTACGTTTCATTACTATCCATTTGGTGACGAGGGGAATGACGCTGATTCAAACTTCCCTGACGCAACAGATAGAAACATTGTTAATTTGCCTAGAGTGGGAGCTCCTGTTGTATATAACCGAAATGGTGACTTAGTTAATTCTCTTGAATATAAACTTGATCGTTTAATTAGTAGAATGTCTGGCTATCCTAATGTCGAAATAGGTATCACAGAAACTAATCTTTGTTACGAAAATTATAATGACGATTATGATACAGATGGAATTGATTATACAAATAGCGCCGGTAATTTGATACATGTATATGGAACCAATAGTTATATAGCAGGTCAGTTTTGGGCAGAAATGATGGCTGTTTGTATGAGCAAAGGAGTAGCAATTATTAATTTTTGGAGTGTAATAGAGGGTGGTCAAGTTCCTTACAACACTAACGTTGGTTATATCAATAGTGCAAACGATAATCTTAATTCAACTTACTATCATTTTCAAATGTTGGCCAAACACTTTAGTGGGAAGTTTAAGTGGGGAACCATAACAGCAGCAGCAGGCGTAATACCCAAACCCAGAATAAAAGCATTTGCCTCAGATAATTCAACGAAGATTAATATTATGATAATGAACCAGGACCAGGATCCAAATAATCAAATAGATGTAAGAGTTAAATTAAATAATAGTGTTGCTGTGCCACCTGGAGGGGTATGTATTAATATATCAGACGCAATCGGAATTAGTAATGCAACCTGGAATACAAGTATGCCTGGGCAGAGCACCTTGCTACTTCGCTATGATAGAACTTCTGGCATTTTCACTCAGGAACTTAAGTATACTAGCGTCGATAATTTTAACAATCTTGCTCCTCATTAATGTTTCTGATCTACACATATAGCCCTTGCACTTTGTGTGAGTTTAGTAGGATATAGTGGTGTTTTATTAACTAGATTAGTAAACGATGAAATGGATATTGAAAATGCTATTGCTTCAGGTCAAATTGTATTTCCCGATGAGTTTAAACCAAGCCCTACTGATGTTTTCCGAGCCAACTACCTGTTCGTGCAATAAAATAAAAAAATAGATTAGTTAATAAGAATTGGACAAAAAAGTTAAGTAGTAAAAAATTTCTTTACTTCTTTTTAAAATATGAAATAATATACTAAGTTTTAAAATAAATACTTTATTACTTGCAAAATAAAAATCTATTATGTATTTTGTCTAAATATAAAAATAGGTGATTCTATAAAATCAAACATTACGGGTTGAAACATTATGTTTTTAACTCATATTAAATATTAGCAAAGGCAGCACCTAAATACATTTTGGGTATAGGAAGAAAGTTTTTGTTTGTAACCTTATTATTTTTTGAATCGTTTTTGCAAGTACCGTTACATTGATGAGTATAAGTTTTATTACTTGCATTGTAGTTGAAAATTCTTGTGAACTCTTTGAAGGCAAGTTTGAAATTAAACCTTTTATATACTAATACGTTTTAGTTTTTTTTTTATAAAAATTTACATGATTTTAAAAAAAGGTTTTTCTATTCACGTGGTCGATCTTTATTTATAAATAAACGTATTTTATATTCAAGTTTTATTAATTATTGAGATTTTCCACTCCCCTGTACCTAAGAAACGCCTCTTATTTTTATTACAAATTAAATAGTATTAAATAATGAAGCCAAACATCAATGATCTTCCCAAATTAGAGGAACTCAAACAAGTGCTTGCTGAAAAAAACGTTTCTACCAATGCTATTTCAACAATTGAAACGGCCTTGAGAAAAGGTATGGCGTTTAATAAAATTGAAGATCTTGCGATACTTAATATTCCAAACCGGGATCTTGCGGTTGTAGGAGAAGCAGTAGACTTTGGAACTACTATAGTAGTTGTGAAAAATATAAAACGAATTGAGTATATATTCAAACCTATAGGTGAAGAAAAGTTTTTCTTTGGATACCAACTCATAGTTACCTATGTTAATAAAGAAAGTTTTACAATTGAACAATCTTACCCTGTTGAAGATGTGAGGGCGGTCATTGTAGATTTGGATTTAAATGATCTTTTAGATAACAGTGAGGTTTCATTGCAGGTTAAATCCGCACAGGGGAAACATGTTCCGCTTGCAATAAATTCAGAGGAGATTACTATAAAAGCTGACATCATTAAAATTGCTATTCCTGCACTTGGCAACGCAACTATAAGTGTAGGAGTTGATGCGTTAGGGCAGCGGCCTAATCCCTCAATAAATGGTTCCTACCCAATAAAGGGTAAATTAATTTCAAATCGTAGTGAAGCAAAATTAGATGGCTATCAGGTTGTCGTTTACGCAGCCACTTCGAACAATCAAGATGGTACTCCTGACTTTTCAGCAGTTGCTTTTGCAAGGACTGAATCGAATGGCTATTTCATTACCAGCTTCTTAAGTTTTAACAATCCTGATGACATCAATAATGTAAGAGCAGGAAAGGTAAGCATCGCAAAAGATAATTTTGAAAAGGACTTTCCAATTAGGTTAATTCAGAAAACTGAAGGTATTAATAGTCCCCCTATAGGTAGGTCCAAACTCCCAGATCGAATAATTGTTGTTATTGATGAAGATAGTGAAGTAGAAGAAGGCGTTAAAGACTGTGGATGCAATGACCTGAACTTTCATGAAAAGAAAGTGCTCGAAGAGTATAGTTATTATACTGTTGTGAGAACAACCGAACCATCAATTATTGCTGACGTACTTGAAGACGAAAGAACAATAAACTTAGAGGACATTTATGGAATAAACGTTAGTGTGCCACTAAGTGTTTTTCAAAAATTTCGTTCTATAGAAAGTAAACAGATCAAGACAACAAATTTTTTTGACACTAACCTGCCTGCAGCACCTACTGCGAATCCTTCTAGTATTACAGCCGAACGTACAATACCTGTCAATACTGTTGGAAGAACTATTGGAACGCCGTCAACATTAGAAGAATCCAAACCAGCATTCAACAAGGCATTACTGGATAAATTAGTAATTGAACATAAAGTAAAAACTGTTATTAAAGGAAATGCTAAACCTGTATTTAAAGGTAGGACACATCTCAACCAACTAAATCAGATTGATTGGGACGACGAACCAACCATTTATCAGGCAGCCAGTATAGCCCATGGTCACCTGCTGCATTTTAAACAGGAATGGATTCCTGATGGCTATTCTATTGGCGACCTTGTTTATTCATTGCCGCTGGCTCCCGGTCAGAAAAAACAGATAGCTGTCCTGGACTGGGAAAGAAGAGAAAGTGCAGCTAATTCTCAGTTTTTAGGTTATGAAGAAACACTTAATAATTCTTTGGTTCGTGACAGGGATATCAATGAGGTAGTAAGTGCAACTCTTACAGAAAATATCCGGGGTAACTCAAAAGCAAGTACCGGTGGAATTGGTTTTGGTTTTGGAGGTTCAGTAATGGGAATTATTCCTGGTGTCGGAACTTTTGGCAGCCTGTTAGGTATCAGCGGTGGAACAAGTTCGTCGGGCTCTAATGCCAGTCAAAATTCAAACAGAGAAAGTACTGCCAATAGTCTACAGAGTATTACCGACAGAACTACCCAGGCAGCAAGTGTTGTGAGATCACAACGGTCAACAGTAGTTCAAACAGTAAGCCAAGGTGAGCGGGTGCAGGCAACAGCAGAATCAATCGCTAACTATAATCACTGTCATGCTATAACGATACAGTACTTTGAAGTATTAAGACATTTTTCTGTACGAAACAGGATAGCTGGAGTACAAGAGTGTTTGTTTATCCCTTTACAAATGGCACAGTTTGACTTAGAAAAGTGTTTACGGTGGCGTAACACGCTTGAAAAGCATCTTTATAAGCGGGAACTAAGAACTGCATTTGATGCTGTTGCACGAATTCAAAATGAAAAAGAAAGCCCCTTCGAAAATTACTATGACAGTATTGGTTATCCGCGCAGAAATTATGCTGAACAAAGTATAAATTTTTACACCGGCGACTTGTTTATGAAATTTTATTTCTTTAACATAAATGAAGAGAAGATTACTAACGAGATTATTTTGTTTTATAGTTATTTTGGAATTTCTCTTGATGGCTTCCGCGACAAAAAGATTACGGACGAAGAGTTAGCCAATCATGTAGGACCTCGGGCAATAGAATATTTACTTGACGCTTTTACCATAGAAACAGATAAAGGCGTTGACCTAAAGCTTGACCTTACACTTATTAATACTTTCAGGCAAAATGTGAACCTACGTATATCCGTAAAAAAGGCAAGCAATACACCTGTTAATATTCCTCGAAATCAGGTATCTGGAATCAATATAAAACTTAATTTAAATAAGCTCTCCAGCGAAGAATCCGATAACTTAAAACAATTCCAAAACAAATACATGAAGGTTAGAGTACTATCTGGCAACTTACGCTACAGGACAGATAATTTTTCTGGTAGCTTGTTTGAAGGTCGTATAGAAAATGATATTTTTGCTGAAGGCGATGGCGCATTTGTTGATACATCTTTATTAACAAAAGAAGAACTGCGGAATCCGCGTGGAGAAGATATAGATGCTGCTAATAATCTGCTTCATCATCTTAATGAAAATTTAGAGTACTATCACAAATGTATCTTTTTTGATATGACGGCAGAGCGACGTTTTATGTTGCTCGATGGGATAATTGCACCCGGTAAGGCAAATGGTCGCAGTGTGGCATCAGTTGTTGAGAATAGGGTAATAGGAATAGCAGGAAATTCGTTGATCATGCCTGTTGCACCAGGCAATCAACTTGATCCGACTATTGATGAGTCGTTCGATTTGTTTGCTCAATATTATCATGAGGAAGGAGAGCCGATGCGCATCAGTATGCCAACCAAAGGTATTTATGCAGAAGCAGTGATGGGCAAATGTAACTCCTGCGAAGAAAAAGATGAAAGCCGGTTCTGGCGTTGGGAAGAATCACCGATTCCTGATAGTCCAAATACACAGATACTTCCTCTTAATACTGATTCGCGAAGAGCCGATCCAGGTAATTTGCAACCAAAAGATTTCCCTGCACCTGTTGTAAATATTCAGAATGCTCCTAATGTACCTGATCCCACCGGATTGCAGAACTTATTGCAGCTAATTGGTAAAGGTGATTCTTTCCGTGACTTTACAGGATTAAATCAAAATCAACTAAATGCATTGGCAACTTTCCAAAAATCCCTTGACACTGCACAGGCTTTTGGAAAAGAAGCAGCTGAGCTTGCAAAAACAGCAGCAATGGTTCAATTGGCCAAAGAGAGCTTACCAAATGAAGAGGCAAAACCAATTATAAAAAAGCAATTGGATCCAGATGAAATAAATAAAACTAAAAGAGAAAATAGAGAAAAAGAAAGAGAACAAACCCAAAAGGATTTGGATGTAATTGACGAACAAAAGCAAAAGCAGCGGCTCGATGATGATCAGGCAAAAGAAACGACTGAGGATAAAGTAAGAAAGGATCAAGGCACTACAAAGGCACCGTCCAAACCACGTCCTAAAACGGGCAAGAAAATTTATACTCTTACATTACTAATTAAAGACTTTCAAGGGCGACCGTTAGTAGGAACTTTTGTCTTAAATTACGGTTCAATTGTAGACGAAACATTCGAGACTTCAGACCGCACTTCAGCTTCCACCTTCAAGGTTGAACTAGACAGATCAGCTGAAAATATCCTTCAACTAAAGGGAAACCCATATATAACAGGACTATCTTTTCCTCCTGAAGCAGAATTCTACTATCATTTTGCTGATATAACTACAACAGTAGGCAATGATACTAATTTGACTTTCGAAATTTTTCAAACAAAAAAGACTGTTACTCTTCAAACGGCTAAGTCAGAAAGCGAAAGTACAGTCAAACAACACGCTGTAGTAGATGAGTGGAATAGAGGAGGTGAGTTCGGCGCTGAGCTTAACTTAGTAGTTGGTAAAATTGGAGATAAAGTTGAAGTTAAGAGAACAACAGGAAGCACGGATACTGATGGTAGTATAACCGGTACGATTGGGACAGAAACTACTATTTATACTATGTTTATTCCTGCTAGCCGGCTTAAGGTTAAGCAAAAAAATGTTCCATTTGAGGATATTAATTTAGAGGAATAAAATTTATCAGAGTACTTGATTTTAGAATCATACCTTCAATTTTGGCTTTTTGTTATTGAAAACACTAAAAAAATTGTTGCTAATAGTTCAAATTTGATTTGCTGAAACGCAATAATGATAAGAGTCGGAGCGCAACTCAATTAGAAACACAAAAGCCAGCTAAACAATCGTTTCGCTGGCTTTTGAAGATTTTTAAGTTACTACTTGTTGACGGCGGAAGGGTCCAAACCTTAAATCTTCGGATCAGTATTCTACAACAAAGTGGCGTAAGTACAGAGTTTATCAGCGAAGCATTAGGACACGCTAACTTTAAAACAACACAGAGTCACCTTGCTGGATTCGAAAATGAAAGTAAAAAGGAAACTGTGAAAGTTTTAACTGCTTTTAAAAATCCTCAGGAAGAACCCTTAATATTTCTTGTTTTGCTAAGATCTCCTCTCATGGCTATGCTTGTAAGCAAGCATCTTTCACTAACTATAACCGTACATGACGAGCAACACGGGGATGTTTTAATTATGTTTAAAATAGTACACTTAGCTTGTCCCCATTGTATCCATGCGCGCCTAATTCTCACCTAATATTCCTCGCTTCCGTGAAAAGCTTTTCCTGTGCATTTCACCGTTTTTTTAAAGTTTTATAATCCTTGACTATTCATCAAATTTTGTAAAGTTATACTAAGCCTTAGTTTTAATCTTTGAGTAGTTTCATATTTAAGAAAACGAAGGAAATCTGCTTTATCTGTTTGTATACTAAAATCACAAACTTTTCAATTGAAAATCAAATAAACAGTTTTAGCCATAAATTCGACAATGGGTATAGTAGCAATAACATCTCACAGACAAATGGAAATTACGGAAAGATTTGTAGAGGTGGCTGAGAACATATCCGGAATTAAGCTCGGGTAAGGTGAGAAACGCTCGTGACTCAGCTTTTAATTTATGGTAATTATATATCAGTTGGGACAAAAATAACAAATAAAAAAGCTGCAATATAATAGCAGCTTTTTAAATTTCAGTTCAGCGTGTATGCCATTTCCACCATTACCCCAAAAAAGCGAATTTAACATTTTAAAGTTGTGGGGTAAGAGGGATTCGAACCCTCAATCCTTTTTGGGCACCGAATTATCTTTAATTCGCTTTTATAATGCGAATGTAGATTATTTATCTTTCTTTTTAGCAGCCTTAATAGACTGCTTTTTAACTTCTATGCCACTCACAGAAACTTTAACTAATTCTTCGAAGTTACCTTTTACAGACAGTTTTTCATCATAGTTTTCTGCCCGTTCTTTTTTAGGTTTTGCCATTCTACGGATTATTTGACTGAGAAAATACACCAATATTTTGACTTATTGAATTCGGCCTTTCATCTAATCCCTTAACGTCAAAAAAAGTAGCTGCTACAATTTTACAATCTGGATCATGAGCAAATAAGCATTCCGCTCCCGCAGACTTTGATACAGCTACTAACAGAGCATCATATTTTAAGGGAGTTTTTTTAATGCCAAGGCTTTGATATTGCTGTTTATTTACTAAGTTATAATGAAAATTAAGAATTTCTGCAAGTATAAGGGATGCTTTTGCATCAAATTCAGCAATCTGGTAAGTTTTTCAGATTTCGCTATACAAATGTAGTCTTTCTGAAACGTCTGAAATATTAGAAAGCAGTTCTGACATTACTGGTATTGGAATTACAATATCGAAATTGGCCCTTGTTAAAATATCTTTTAATAAAATAGCTTTCTGCATCTCTTGTTCCTGCCCTTTAACGCATTCTTCTTTAATGCACCAAATACATATATTACTATCAAAAGCTACTAAAGGCATGAGTATTTAGGTATTATCGGTGGACAAAGTATATTTCGAAAACAGCCCCTTTAAGTATCCAAATCCTTCATTAGGGGAAAGCTTTTTAAATTCAAAAATTTCTTTTGCTGTTAACTTTGTCAATTTTAAATCCTTTCCTTTCCAGACTGCTTCACCGACAATTCCGACGTTTGAATATGGCTTCCAATTTAAAACATCGTCTCTTTTGACTTCTACATCAATTTTTTCCCCGTTGGTTAATATTAGAGTTATGGTAGGCTTAGTAACTCCACCTATCCATTCAATTTCACCATAAATAGTGGTATCCCCCCTTACTTGAGATATTTTTTGTGTGACATACTCATCTGAAAAGTCAGCATATGTTTTAAATTCATTATTTACCGATTCGCCAAATTGAACCTCACAAGAATATTTGCTATTGAATTTTGAAATGGCTTCTATTTCATCTACAGTCTTTAAAGGGAGTTGTTCTATTTTGTTACTTGAAATACATTCAACTAAAAAAGTAAAGGCAGCTATTAAAGTTGTTTTATGCTGCTTAATGATATACCTTAAACTTATGCTTCTGTTTCCTAACTCATGCAATCCAACGAATGATTTTTCTAACTCTAAACCAGGACTTTGAGTTTCTACAATTGGCTTAACTAATTTTTCAAACAAAAGAATATTAGCCGAAAGTTCAGTCAACGAAATTTTAGAGGGAGAAATTTCCCCCCCTGAAAATTTTATTTCCAATATTTCACTATTCAAACTTATCATCTTGATTAAAGTAAAGAAATTTAATGCTAACAAGAAAATATCTTCCTCGTGTTATAACGATAGCTAAATTCATCGCAGTAGCGTTGTAAGTGCTTAACGCTAACTTTATGATAAAATACCGTAGATACCTCTTTTTAATAAGCTCCAATAACCTTCAATTGTATTTGTATGAAAAGCGCCTCTTACATATTCATTGTCTTTATGATTAACAACTACATGAAAATAATTTGCCTTTAGACAATTGTAAGAATGCCATTCATCTGTTACCATAATGCTACCTTCTTTTACTAAGTCCGTTATTATAGGCTTGATAGTTACCGCCTTTGTATCAGGAACAACAATAGCATGAACAACACCATTTCTTTGTATTGCGCCTAATACAGGTGTTTTATCCTTTACACTTCTGCCTTGCGAATTATCTACTTTTTTATCAGCATGACGATTTTTGTTTTTCCCGCCAAAATATGACTCGTCCACTTCAACAACATTTCGAAGTTTATTAGGAGACTTTATTTTTAGCATTTCACGGACACGATGCAAAACAAACCATGCAGTTTTTTGGGTTATTCCCAAATCCCTTGCTAATTGGCAGGAGCTAATACCTTTCTTATATGCAGTAGCTAAATACATGGCACCAAACCAAATTCTTAAAGGCACTTTGCTATTTTCATAAACAGTATCTACAGTTACAGAAAATTTTTTGTAGCAAGTCTTTGAAGCGCATTTATAACCACGATTTGTAGTATAAACTTTATGATAGCTACAGAAAGGGCAAGTAACATTACCTCCCCAGCGTTGCTCTGCTAAATATTGGCGACAAGTTTCTTCATCTTTGAAGAAGTCTAATAATTGAGGTAGTGTTTTGAAGCTGCTTTCCATTTTCTGTTATTGATAAACAAAGATAATACTTGTCCCATTATCTACCTAATTTATTTTTTTAAATCTCCATTTTTACGAAAAAATGTAGAGATATAAACAATATTTATCCACAAAAGGGGTTTTATGTGTGTAACTTCGAGAAATATATATCCTTTATTTAAGTTTGTTAACTTACAATCGGTAATGATTACCTTAAAAACCTCTGAAATGACAACTATAGAAATTCAAGAACAAATTACCTTAATCAAACAAGTTGCAAAAGAAGCAACTATTTCAAAAGAATTTGCATTGCAGTTTCTTAATGAAGCCGGTATTTTAGAATTGATACGTCCAACAGAATCATTAGAAATCATTAATCAATAAAATTGCCTCATCACCAACCTTTTCAAATAATCGGATTTCATAGTTTCGATAGAGATGTAGGCTTGAAGGTTTTAAATGGAGAGACTGATTTAAAGCTAAGTAATAATTCTTGGGATTGGTTAGGGCAAGGAATTTATTTCTGGGAACAAAACCCTTCAAGAGCTTTAGAATATGCTATCGAAAGTTCGAAAAGAATACAATACAATAGAAGGCCGATTGAAACTCCTTTTGTTTTAGGGGCTATTATAGAATTGGGTTATTGTTTAAATCTAATAGAACCTGGCTCTATTCAAATTTTACAAGAGGCATATTTTGGGCTTGAGGCTTATTGTAAAGAGGCAGGAGAAACTATGCCGAGAATAAAGATAATATTCGTAAATTAGATTGTGCAGTAGTGAGGTATGTCCACCAAACACGAATCAGAAAAAATGAAAAACCATTCGATACAATAAGATGCGCTTTCTTAGAAGGAGACCCTTTATATAAAGGGTCTAATTTTTCGTCTCGCCTCCATATTCAAGTATGTATTTTAAATCCAGACTTAATTAAAGGGTACTTCTTGCCTCGACCTCTAAAAGATTATAACCCTTATTTATAGTTTTTGTCCCAACTGATATATAATTACCTAATTTATTTATCGATTATGAAGAGAAGGGTTAACATCTTTCCGTCCCGCACGTTTTATAATTTTGATTATTTTAAACCTGGCGTGGAGAAATTCGTGTCTTAAATATAATAACCAACAAGAGCTTTTAATATGATGGAAGAAAAAATGAGAAATAACCGTAGAGACTTTATAGCAGAGAGTATTAAATTAGGTGTGATAGCTTCATTAGCTCCAGGAATACTTAATGCACGCATTTTGCAAACAGCTTCTGCAGGTAAGGAAGGTGAAGGATTTACTTTCCTGTTCCAGGGAGATTCTATTACAGACGGAAACAGGACACGAAACAACGATTGGAATCATGTCATGGGACATGGATACCAGTATATCATTGCAAGTAAACTCTGGTTCGATTTTCCTGGTAAAAACTTTCATTTTTTTAACCGTGGTATTAGTGGTAACAAGGTCACCGACCTGGCAACACACTGGCAAAAAGATACGCTTGATTTAAAGCCTGATCTGTTAAGTATTTTGATAGGTGTGAATGATACTTCTGCCTTTATTAATGGTGACAAGAATTTTACTGCAATGGAATATGAAAAGGGTTACAGGGAACTATTGCAGCAAACAAAAGAAAAATTGCCCATGGTTCAGTTGGTACTTTGCGAACCTTTTATTTTGAATGTTGGCCGGGTAAAAGATAAATGGAAAGCGTATTGGGATGAAATAACACAAAGGCAGGAAATAGTAAAACGGTTAAGCGCTGAACATAATGCAATCTTCGTAGAATTTCAGGCAGCGTTTAATATGGCTTTGTCAAAAGCATCTGCAGAATACTGGATATGGGATGGCATACATCCAATGCCAGCAGGTCATGAGTTAATGGCAAGAGAATGGTTACAACAGGTAAGAAAAAAATTAAAGTTTATCCGGTAAAGGAGGTGTAATACATGGTTTAACGTTAAGAAGGGTATTTCTTTAATAGGTTGCAGAAGGCATAATTAAAGTAAAAATGTACTATTAAAATGATAAGTTTATTAGGAGCGATTCTTACGTCTGGCTTAATCTGAGTTACAGCAACTATACAAGTTATTACATTAGAGATACAGGAAACTACTTAAAATACTTTTCTGCATACTTAATAAATGTTGGCCAGTTAGGTCCTGTTGTATGCCCGCCTTTATGCTGTCTGAAAGCTATGTCTCCATCGACCAAAGCCGTTTCAATTGCCGGAAATTCGGTTGTCCCTAAGTCTTTTTTACCTAAAAGCTTATATACCGGTCCTGCATAAACACCACCTAAAAATAGTCCTTTTGCATCTACCCATTGACCTTCAGCTGTAGGAGAACCTACACTTATAAATACTGGCCTTGGTGCACACAAAGCGACCAGCTCATGCGCATCAACAGGAAGGTCATTTGGTGTAAGAGGTCCTGCATATTTTATAAAATTACCGGCAAACCAATGGTATTCTCCTGATGACGCAAGGTTTTCTACCTGCTCACCAAATACTCTGCGCAGTATTTTAGCACCGCCCGCTCCGGAAGAGCCTACAAACGCGATAGCAAAGCGAAGTTCATAAGCCATCGCAACTATAGTAGCCTTACCATAACGTGAAAGTGCTTCAATCCCTAACCTTTTTGTATCAACTGCTTTATCTGTTTCAAAATAATCTATTGCCCGGCTGGCACCCCATGCCCATGCTTTTAACGTGCCCCAATCCTCTGGTTTGCGCGGCTGTCCTTTGTTAACCAAGCCAATAATACCTTGTGTTAGTCCTGCACCATTATCGGCCTGGTAACTTGTGGGAATAATAACCGCACAGCCCCAGCCTTTCTCAAGAAGTTGCTGCTGCCATCCTTTCTCTGTAGGAGTTCCGGGTGGAGGACCAGGCATTCTAAAGCCAGGCGGAAATATAAACCCAAATTCCATTATTACCGGACCCGGACCGGTAGCATCCGCAGGAGTGGTAAGAGTAAGTTGTATATCTAGTTTTATTTGCGGATAAGATGAATTGTCTACGTGACCGAGTAAATGTTTGGTAACAGCCTTTGTATTGCCAATAGTTGTATCAACCGTGCTCGTGACCTCCCAGTTGACTTTTGGTGTGTTTGCAGGCACGCGTCCGTAAATTTCCCTGTCAAAATCTTCTACTATCTCAGGACGTCTTTGCGTCGACCACATTTTTGCTGTAGTAACCTTTTTGCCATTTTTCATTACTAACGGATCGGGCAATGATGTATAAGGAGAAGCTTTAGATTCATCCGTATTTGCTGCATTAGGTGCCTGCGGATTACCTGATGGCCCGGGTCTTGTTGAATCAATATTTAACTGGTCGAGCATTGTCTGATAATCCTTTTGATTACCTTTCTGTATCGCACGCATCGTACTATCCCATCTTATGCTATCAGCAACAGACCGCGTTTGTGCATTTACTTGTACTACAATAAACAACGCGATAAGGCAAGTAATTTGCTTCATAATTTTATTTTGAATGAGCTTGATAATTCTTAATAAATTCCGCCACTTCTAACATAGGAGCTATCCAGATGTCTTTTTCATTTTGTTTTAAGAATTGCAACAACGCTCTGTGTGCAGGCATTGAGACGTTCAATGAATGTTCACCTCCTACACCATGAAAAAGAAAAACAAGGAGAGTATTAGCAGACATAGCTTTTTTTACCAAATCAATAAGCTGCTGCCCTGTTTGTCCATTAATTCCATAACAACCGATATTATATAAATCAATTTGTTCAATTTTCAGCATTTCGTCCTTAACTCCACGTGCGGCTACAAAATCGTTTTTAACCGGATTGATGTAAGATGAATCGCCAATCTTTGTATCGCCGCAAGGGTAAGCAAATGTTCTTTTTGTTTTCCCATCAATTGCTTTCAGCAAGGTATTGGTCATCCTGATTTCATCTGTTATCCTCCTGATGCTGTAATTACTTAAGTCATAATTTGCCGTTACAAATTCTCTGCCCGGTCGTTTTCCTGTACAAGGATGATATAAGGTATGATTTGCTAACTCATGACCTTCTTTTGCAATGGCTCTCCATTCTGTTAAACGATTATTAAGAACACCGGAGTAGCCGGATAAATAAAAGGTAGCTTTAAGCCTCAAAGAATCTAAAAGTGGAACAGCATTGTCAAGATGAACATTTAAAGCATCATCATAAGTAAGGACTACCGCACATCTTTTATTATTCCATAGCGTTTTACTTTGAGCCGATGAGGATAAAGCTGCTGCCGATAAGAAAATAAGGACAACTAATTTTTTAATCTTCATGTTAGTGCATAATTAGAGTTTGCATTAATAATTTGTTCTTTTTCAGCTTAATAAAGAGATAAATGCTGAAGAGTGCGACGCAAGTAAAGCCAAATAGTATTACATGTGCCGGGTACAAAAAGACTTTCCAAACAAATATATCTAATCATCTGTTCTAAATGGTGATGCAGGCAATCCTTCCTTGTTGTAAAGATTAGCTCCATCGGGATTATCTGCCCAGGCATAACGAACATATTTTGGATTCGGTACTTCATCACTCCAGACAACTACTGTGTTTTCTTCAATTTTTGCTTTTGCCCACACAAATTTTTTATCATCTCCCGCAATAGCAAACCGATTTAGTTCTTCATCATCATTCGCAATTAATCCGCTACCAACATTATTAAACGTAACAATTATCTTATTGCCCCCAATTTTTGAAGATTGATAAACAGGCCCTGAATAAATAACATCTTTTTCACCGTAAGCAACTTTTAAAGCACTTAATGCCAAACGTACGCCAACATCTTTTTTATTATCCGGATGTATATCATTCCACTCGCCTAAATCAATAGCTACAGCGATTCCTGTATTTGGAACCGATAATGTTTTAAGTTGCCCTTCTCTTAAAACAGCCCAGTCACTTTCAGAAGGCAGGTATTGTACATCCTGAAAATTGGGGAGCTGTACATAAATAAACGGAACATCACCTTGTTTCCACTGAGACCGCCAATCTTCAATTAAGGCAGGAAGAAGCTTGCTATATTCAGATGCATTACTTGTGTTGCTTTCGCCCTGGTACCAAAGAATGCCTTTGATTGTATAATTAACAACAGGCGCAACCATTGCATTGAACAAAGCAGCCGGCTGATTTTGTAAAGAGATACTTTGAAAAATACTATGATTAGGAGTAAATACCTCTCCAACTTTATACTGCCAATCGCCTTTAAGATCAATTGTTTGTCCCGTGGCGGTTAAATAATAAGGTTTATAAGGAACAAAACCGCCTTTACCAGAATTGTTGATAACACGAATAACAATAAGATTTTTTCCCGGCCTCAGTAAACCTGCCGGTAATTGATATCTTCTTTGCGGATATTGATAAGTAGTGCTGCCCCCAAGTACTCCATTAATATATAAAACATCTGCATCTACAATTCTTCCCAAAGCAATTTTAGCGGGCATTCCTGTCATGGATGCAGGTACATTAATTTCTCTGCGATACCATACTACACCGTCAAGGTCTTTTATGCCCTGGTCTTCCCAATAACCCGGAATATTAATGTTCTGCCAACCCTTGGGAACATAGCTTGTATCAAACCATGGCTTAGCACGTGTTAATCCTTTATCCTGTTGTTTTGGACTAGTTGCATTGCTTGCAGATGCTTTCCTGTTGATATCATTGACATATGCTGTGTCCTTGTTCTTTTGAATTGTATTTGTTACTGCAGGAAATTCTTTCAGACCTTCTTCACTGGTCCAGGCTTCAATAGGCGTGCCTCCAACACTTGCATTAATTAAACCAATTGGTATGTGATATTTGGCGTAAATAGTTTTGGCGAAGAAATAAGCTACCGCTGAAAACCGGCGTACATCATCGGGATTTGCTGATTTCCAATAACCGGTTGGTAAATCATCATGTAGGTGTTGCAGATCAGTAAGTGTGGGAATAAAAAAATGCCTTATTTCAGGATAATTGGCTTGCGCTATTTCATCTGCATACCTCTCTTTATGCAGTTCCATTTGATGCACCATATTTGACTGGCCCGAACAGAACCAAACATCTCCCATCAAAATATCCTTAAGAGTGATATGATTAGTTGCATCGATATTCATTGTATAAGGTCCACCCGCTTTTAAAGGAGCTAATATAATCATCCACTTACCATCAGAACCTGTGGTAGTTTTATATTTTTTTCCGGCAAAGCTTAGCGTTACCTTTTCGCCATCAGTTGCCCAACCCCAAATTTTCACTTTAGCATCCCTTTGCCGAATCACTACTGTCCCGTTAATCAAAACAGCATTTCGTTCAAATGTAGTATAGTTAAGGGTTTTGCTATAGTTCTTTGATTTTTCGATTTCAGCTTAAAGTGTCTTTTTTGCTATTGAAATTA